>Ga0209380_10000287_pt1 | contig 34940 bp, 41 predicted proteins | sample HubBroMetageWFT6_FD_188347 | JGI IMG/M metagenome (GOLD analysis project Ga0209380, IMG submission 188347) | Warmed and freeze-thawed soil microbial communities from the Hubbard Brook experimental Forest, New Hampshire - Hubbard Brook CCASE Soil... | ecosystem: Environmental > Terrestrial >... | reverse complement strand
AAACACCACAGGCCTGCACCTTGATGCGAATGTGTCCTGCACCAGGCTCAGGAATCTCACGCTCAACAATCTGGAAATCTGCTCCGGGCTTGGGCACTTGCGCCACCTTCATCTGCGTCATTTTCATTGGTACAACCGTGGCTCGGCTCGTTGCCATAAATCCTCCTATGAATTATGTACCGTCGGCCTGGTGTCTCCGCCTTGCGGGTTTCGACCTTCTATGGGCATAGGATTCAAGAAAAGGCGCATTGGCTGCAAGATCCTTCCATCGCGGGGAACATTTGTGAAAATGTAGTCTCTCTATTCTGGAATTCTAGGGCATGATTGCCCTCTTAAGGCTTTATATCTTTGTGCTCGGGGCACAGACCCGAGAGAAGATATGGGCTGGGCCTGCGACAAGACAGTCAGCGTGCTAACTGTTGGCTCGCCGGTGCTTTGGTTGGGGCTTTGGCTTTGGCTTTGGCTTTGGCTTGTTTTTGCCCTTGAGATTGAGCGCCACTGCAGCGCGGATGAGATTCTTCAAGGCCGCCTCATTGACTTTGTCGCCTTCGTGGATGTCGATGGCGCGCCTGACATTCCCCTCGAGGCTGGAGTTGAACAGACCAGAAGGGTCCGGCAACGCAGCGCCCTTGGCAAATGTCATTTTGACGACGTTCTTGTGCGTCTCTCCGGTGCAGACGATGCCGCCGTGGGAAAAGACGGGCGTCCCCGGCGAGGTCGGCTTGACCCACTTCCGCTCTTCGACGATCTCGGGGTCGGCCTGGTGTATGATTTCGCGCACCTTCGCGAGCATTTGCCCGCGCCAGGCGCCTCCGTCATGTCCAGAAGAAAGTCCTTTGATCTTCTCGTCGATGAATGCAGAGGCAGAGGTGAATGCAGCGGCAGATTCCAAGGGGACAGGCTTTTTCATACAGAGACTCCAACTCTCGCACCTAATCTAGTTGGGAAGTCCGGGACAGGCAAGCCATTTCCATTTTTCTTTCCCGGCGAAAAGAGGAATGTCCAGTTTGTCGGCGGATTTCAGATTTACTTCATCAGGACTTGGAAAAATGGGGCCGCACCATTTCTTATCATCATTGAGGAGCGGCCCCGCCTCGTTTGCTTTAACTGTTCAATGGAACGTACTCGACTGCCCCCGTGTCGCCGTCCAGAATTTCTTCCGCCGGGAACCAGTAGATTTCTTCGTTCCCATCATCATCAATGTAGGAATAACCAATTTCCACCGTGCCCATGTCCATGTCTTGAGGCAAAGCGAAAGAGGCGTAAGTGAGGTGCGAACCTGAGGCCTGCACCATTTTCTTGTTGGTCTTGTATTTCTTGACGGGAATCTGTCCCTTGGTGTCATGAACGACGTGGAAGGCGGCAATCTTTCCGCCTTTGCTTTCGACTGATGCGGTGTAGTGCCCTTTCTTGTCGATGTTGTGGTGCCCGTCAGTTTTGAGCTTTGCAGCGACCAGTTTATGGCCGTCGTGATGGTTTTGCTTTTTAGCTGCCACGGCAAAGGCAACGCTGCCAATCGCCAGCAGACTAAACGTAATAACGATGGCTGCCAGAACACGGTTCATCTTCATGTCAGTCTCCAGTTGACTACGATTTGAAACCCGAGCGGAACATGGATGCTTGTCCGTCCGATCGGGGTTGGCTGAGGATGAAATTAACAGACGGAGCATTCCCCATTTTTTTCCGAGTGAAACCGGCGACGTCCCGCCGTTCCCAGATTCCCTTCAAGTTTCCTGATCTTCTCGTAGCGTGCAGAAGCAGATTCCAGCATAGAGGGCGCGTGCCCCGTCTTCCGCGGTTATGAAAGGGCGGGAGTGAGGTGACAGCAAAGCAAAACCTTGCGGCCCCGACAGCTTGGGAATCCTTCCTTTGCAAAAGGCGCAAAGGATCGGCCGCACGCCAAATTCAAGACCAGCCGAACCCACAGCACTTCAGTAACGGCCTCCCTCTTTTCAGCGAAGGCCCGCGCCGGTATCTTTCTAATAGCTTACATAAGCCGAGGAAACGTAAACTGGGAGGCATCGTGATCGAGCAAAAGATCAATGAATTCTTCGGTGACGCCGACTCTACTGGTTTTGGAACTGGCTGGTGGAGTGGACTTTTGTCAGCCTTTTTTGGATTTCTTTCACTCGGAGGAGTTTTGTGCCTGCACTTTCCTCAATTGTTAAGCTCTCCTGAACTGCGCCCACATTATCCGATGCACACCTTGCGCGTTCTCATCCAATGCCTCATAGTAGGGGCAATTGTATTCGGAATCTTTTCCTCGATTAAACGCAAGAAAAAGAATTTGGCATTGACTGGAATGTTGCTTGCCATTGCGGCAACGGCTTTGGGCGGATCGAGCGTGCAGATCAACAACACCCTGGGTAATGGGCCCGCAATCGGGCTGGACTGGTTTTTGCTTGATTTGTTTTTGATGGCACTGATCTACGTCCCTCTCGAAAGACTTTGGCCGCAGTATCCAACGCAAGGAACATTTCGCAACGAGTGGACTTTGGACGTGGTTTATTTCATGTCTACTCATCTTCCCATCCAGATCTTGTCGTTTCTGGTGTTATTGCCCGCTACCCAGGCCGTCAAGTATCTGGGCGTTCCGGTTCTACAACACTTTATTGCCCGAATGCCGTGGCTTTTGCAATTCTTCCTGGCTGTGGTGGTTGCAGATGTTGCAGAATATTTCATTCATCTGGCTTTGCATAAAGTGCCTTTTCTATGGCGCTTTCATGCCGTTCACCATTCTTCGAAGGCGCTTGACTGGATCGCGGGCTCACGGTCCCACTTTGTAGACGACACACTGGTGCGCGGATTTATCCTTCTTCCTCTCATGTTTGGATTTTCGCAATCGATCATCCTGGCGTATTTGATTTTTGTTACCCTGCACGCGACCTGGACTCATTGCAATTTCGGCCCCAATGCAAAATGGCTCGAAAAGTTCCTGGTCATGCCCAGATATCACCATTGGCACCATACTTCTCAAAAAGAGGGCATCGACAAGAACTTTGCCATTCATTTTCCCTGGATCGATAAGATTTTCGGAACTTACTACTATCCCGCGCAATGGCCGGAAAAGTATGGCCTGGACGGCGAGGAAATTTCGCCCAGTTTCCTTGGACAGACGATTGAACCCTTTACTCCAAGAAGAAAAAGAACTCTCTAAAAATCCAGCGCGCCTAGGGGAACGTCTGCGGGTATCTGTTCGCCCCTTGACGTCGCCTTCACCAGCCTGAGTCTCTTCATGAATTTGACGGTCAAGAATCCAAAGTCGTATTCGGATTCGTCGTGGCTGAGCCGCAAAAGAGTCTGATAGTGGTGATGATTATTCTGCAGGCAGGCGCTGAAGGTTGCCGTTACCGGCAGCCATTCGCCAATGTTTACCGCATTGTCGCGTTCGTCGTCATACCGGCGGTATCCAAATGTTCGAGTGTGGGTCCAGTAGTTTTGAATCATATTGATCCACCAACCAAAAACTCGGACGCCAAACCACATCACCAGCGTGAACTTCAGGCTTCCAGCCAGCTTCCATAAGAGCCAAAAATTGGCCGCTTGCGCAATAACTGCAAAGAACGGACTTCCTACCACCTGGAAGGTTCGCGACTTCAAAATGTCGTCGCTGGCCACATTCTCCTGACACCGGTATGGCAAGAGGCATAAATATAAGGTCCGCCACAAACCATCGCTCGCAACTTTATTGGGATCCCCGTCATGGTCCGAATTCTTATGATGCAATCGATGGCGATTCACCCAGGTGATTGGATTTACATAGATCGCGAAGGTGTTGTTTACGATCGTGACGGCTTTGATGAACCATTCCTTATAGTCAAGGGAGCGATGCGCGATTCCGAGATGAAGAACATCGGCCAGATACAAACCGCCCATAAACCAACAAAAGATAAAATAAAGCGCGCCGATCAGCAGTCCGATCCACGGTCCCAAGTGAGCCGGGGCGGAATACGTACAAGCCAGCATGTAGAGCGCAATAATGAGATAGCCCGTGAGATTGTAGATTTTCATGATGACTCCCCGTCGGGGTATTCAACCAGAAATCGGAGCTCCTTTCAAATAGGAAGTTAAGGAAACTGGGAAGAGCGAGGCCGATTGCCGTTTTCAAGTGGGTGTCGCACTATAGAGTTATGGTGGCAAATACTTCGAAACATTTAGAGCCACGGTGGCCTGCAATGCTGGCTCTCCTTGCCGTGGGCGGATTGCGACTCTCTCTGCCCGAATCCCTGTCAGCGGGCCCGGACTGGCTACTCATCGCGGTAGTCGGGGTGCTTCTAATTCCCACGACGTGGGCACGCCAGCGCGGCAAAGATAGCCTCAATAAGTTTCTGGGCTATCTGCTGAGCTCCATCGTTACTGTCGACATGATCTGGTCGCTTGGGCTGCTGGTCGCGGGTCTACCTGCGCATCGACAGTCTCCCAAGGATCTGCTGCGTTCCGCAGCTGCCTTATGGATCACGAATATCCTGGTCTTCGCCTCGTGGTACTGGCGTTTGGATGCAGGTGGCCCGCGCGAGCGTGAGTTGCGCGGCGTGCACACCGATGGAGCATTCCTTTTTCCACAGATGACTCTCGACCAGCAAGCCAAGCGCGAGATGGGAGAGCAATGTTGGAGTCCCGGTTTTGTGGACTACCTTTTTCTCGCCTTCAATACCAGTACGGCTTTTTCGCCAACGGACTGCCCTGTATTATCAGCATGGGCCAAAATCCTTATGATGATTCAATCACTCATTTCCCTGACAACGGTGGCTTTGTTGGCCGCTCGCGCCGTAAACATTCTTTAGCATCGTCACAAGCAATCCGCCCCCGATTTCTCCTTTGGGGAAGCGTGTGGCCCGAAAGCTACAGCAATCCGAGGTGGTCCGGATACTTGGCCTGCAAGGAGCCCACCAGGACTTCGAATTCAGGAAGACTGCGCACATTCTGGAGCCAGCCGTCATTCAGAAAAAATGGCCAGCAGGCAAATCCGGTGCTGACGCTCCGTTCAAGCCACTCAAAGGCAGCCGCACGCCGCCCCAACAGGGCGGAGATGCAGGCGATCTGATAGTAGGTATGGTGGGCGTGTCCAAAAGATTTTGCGGTGCCGCAGGCGCGAGTCACGCAGTCAAGTGCCGGTTCAGCCTTGCCCACTAAAGCCCAATAGACGCCGAGCAAACTGACGATCAGCGGGTCTTCGGGTAAGAGCCGGACCGCTTCATCCAGCACAGCTTTCGCCTCCTTCCAATCGCCTGTCATCATGGACAGCTGCGCAGCAAAGTAGATGGGATACTTGTTGCTTGGGCTCTCCGTTCGCCACGCCTGGATCTCTTCTCGAGCCAAGTCGAACTCACGATTCCAGATGTAAACCTGAACGACACTGTGATTGACCACTTTCCTGGGCTGGAATGGGCGCCCTCTTTCATACATTTCACGAGCGTGATCGAGCAGGCCGATATGCGCCAGAATCGTACCCAGCCGGTTGTAAGCATGAGGCAGATTCTTCTGCAGCGTGAGTGCACGTCGCAGTTCAGAAATGGCTTCAAGATGCTGGAAGTTTTTCGACGGTCCCCAAAGCAGAAAAGCATTCGCGACGTGCCCTTCGGGCAGGTTCGGGTCTAGTTCAAGCGCGCGACGGCAATGAAACTCCGCCTTCTCCAGCCATTTGCTGGCCGGGTCGAACTCGAAATGACGAGTCGCGCATGCCAGCGAAAGGGTTGCATGGGCAAGGGAGAAACCGGGGTCACGCGTGACCGCATTGCTCAGGCGCTCGGCCGCTTCATCCAGCAGCAGAGGATCGCCGGAGGAGCTAAGGCGGTATCCGCGCACAAATTCCGCATAAGCCATGTGATCCTTGCTATAGCGCGGGCGTTGCAGTTTCTTAGCGTGTAATGGCCTATGCAACGCCTTCGCGATTTCCCTGGCAATCTCGTCTTCAAGTTCGGATAGACGATTCACATCGAGGTCGCATTTACGCGTGAAGCCCGCGCCCTGCAAGTGCGTGTCGAACATCTGTAAGGAAAGTCGCCATTGTCCCTTCGATTCACGAATGGCGCCATGGACTACAAAGCGCACCCCGAGGCGCGACCCGACATCCGACGCGCTCATCTCGGTTGGCACATTCAGCATTGCCGAGGTTGGCAAAACATCCACGTCCTGCAGATTTCCGAGGCGCGACACGAGCGCGTCCGCAAAACCCAGACACACGCCATGGTCATCAGCAATATTTCCCAAGAGGCAGAGTGGTAACACGGCAAGAGAGGGGCGTTCATCGCGCGCGGAAACAAGCCGCTGGTTCGGGCCGGCTGCCGGACTCTCTTCGAAGTCGGAGCGCGGGAAGCGAGCATCAATTACGCGCACCGGGCCGATGAATCGGTAGCCTTTGCCAACTACCGTCTCCAGAAAACGCGGCCTTGCAGACGTATCACCCAGAGCTGTTCTGATCTTTCGGACAATGTTGTTGATGTTGGGCCCGGTATCGATAAACAGCTCAGAACGCCAGAGCTTGGCGACGATGTCCTTGCGCGAAACCAACTGTTCCCTGCGCCCGACGAGGAAAATCAGGAGCTCCATGGGCTTTTTCTCCAGCTTCACCGGTCGCCCGCCGCGGCGAAGCTCGTAGCGCCCGAGGTCCAGTTCGACTTCCCGGACTTGTCGTGTTGCACCGCCCATACGGCTCATGTGCACGCATTATCGCCTAAGATTGAGTGATTTACGACGATATACGAAAGATATACAGGCGTTATCAGCTCCCGATTGCAATCGCTGCAGGGTTGGGCGAAAATTCTGATCCGATGTATCAAATCAACGACGGAGGGCAGTCTATGAAACGAAACGCATATCTCGCGGTAATCCTGTTCGGACTGTTGTGCAGCGCGGGCCTGGTTTTCACCAGCGGAGCTCAAAACGGTTCTTCAGCGAAACACGTATTCACACCCGACGATATTCCATATGGACCAGCACCAGCTTTCATGTCCGTAGGGGCGCAACTGGCGGTGCTTGAGGGCAATCCGGGGGCTACCAGCGGGGACTACACCGTGCGGCTGAAGATGCCGGATGGATATCGCATCGCACCACACTGGCATCCGAATCGGGAGAACGTCACTGTGATCACAGGGACGTTCAAAGTCGGAATGGGGGACCGATTTGACGAAACCAAGATGGGAGGCTTCCCAGCCGGCAGTTTCGCCTACCTCGATCCTGATATGCATCACTACGCCATGGCCAGCGGAGAAGTTGTGGTCCAGGTCCACGGCGCTTCTCCGCTGCAATTCAACTATGTCAATCCTGACGACGATCCAAGTCACAAGAAATAGTCGGGAGGTTTCGCCTCCGCAAGCGGACGAGCGGCTCAGTCAAGCCCCGGTGTTGGCTCGAGTGGGTGTTCAAATCACTGCGCCGATCTTCTCGAAATAAGCCGTCGAACTACATGGCCTTTCCACATCCAAAGCCCCGAAAGGACCAGAACTGGAAGAAAGAAATACCGAACACTGTGGGCGTAGTAGTGAGTATCCGACGGCGAATCATAAATGTAACCGAGTATCGGGATGCCACAGATGATGTGAACCCAGCGAAAAATCGAACGTGTGATGCCTCGGCTCACGACGTTCGGTGCATAAGCTGAATGTGCCATGACTGTCACTCCTTGAATTTGGTCTTCGGTCTCCCCGTTCCTGGGCTTCGCGCGCCCGCCCCGATTCACGACTCCTGAGCCGCCTTCGGCGGCCAGTTTGGGCTTTCGATGCCGAACTGCTTTGCGTACTCTGTGTTCAATTGCTGCCAGCCCCCGAACTTTATGGCATCGGGGCCGACCATGCGGCCGATGGGAGTTCCGCTGAGCAGATGATCCAGAACATCGAAACAAATGTGCCATCCGGCAGCGCCCATCGCGATGAAGCGGTGACCGATGTTGGTCCAAAGAGTGAGGCGCGTGCCCCCGCCCAGGCCCTCGAGTTGCCACCGCATATCGAAGCCACCCCAGTTGTACTCGAGCGCGTTGGGAGCGTCGGCTCGCGTCACTCTTGTTTCAGTAACGCGCGGCACGGGCGCTCCCACCGTAGTAAGCTTCACCGCGCTTCCAACTGTGCCCAGGCTTCCGTCGGCTTCAAAGGGAGCCCACTCGCGCAGATGGGCCGGGTCGGTAAGCGCCTGCCAGACTTTTTCCGGCGAGTGGCGCAGCTCGCGTACGAGAACGAGCGTCCACTTCTCTTCCCCGTTTTGTCCCCGGTCTTTCTGCACCCGCGCCCCGTGGGCTGGACCCGGTGTGTACTGGCCGCGATCGCTCATCTTCTCCTCCTCAGGACCAACGCTTCAGCTGGGTGAGCTGGATCAGGTTGCCGCAGGTGTCGTTCAGCATCGCAATGGTTGAGCCGGTCACGTCGGTGGGCGGCATGGTGAACTCGGCGCCGCGGGCCTTGATTCGCTCGTAGTCGCCCTTGACGTCGTCGCTAAAGAAATTGGCCGCGGGCTGGCTTTGTTGAAAGGTGGCCTGCTGATACGCTTTGGCCGCAGGGTTATTGTTCAGCGCCAGCTGCAGCTCGGTGCCCTCTGGCTCCTCGGGTGAGGCCACGGTCAGCCAGCGATATGGGCCGTTGCTGAAATCGGATTTCTTGGCAAAGCCCAGTACCTCGGTATAAAAGCGCAGGGCTTTGTTCTGGTCGTCTACGAATACGCTGGTCAGTTTGATTTTCATTTTGTTTCTCCTTTATTATGTTCGCGGTTTGGGCCGCGACGTCGTCTCCTTTTTCCTTTTCGTTGGCGTGCTTTTCGTTGGCGTTGACGGATTCACGCGGTCGAGATGGCGTTCGAGAGCGTCTATGTGTGTGGACCAGAAGCGGCGGAACCGGGCCAGCCAGGCGTCCAGCTCCTCAAATGGTTCAGGTTTCAGCCGGTAGAGACGGCGCTGTGCGTCCACCGTCGATTCCACGAAACCGGCGTCGCGCAGCACGCGCAAGTGCTTGGACACGGTCGGCTGCGTCATACGAAGCTGACGCTCGATCTCTCCAACCGACTGTTGTGATGAGACCAGGAGCGTCAATATCGCGCGGCGGTTCGGCTCAGCAATGATTTCAAATACGGATTCCACCCTCTTCGTATACTCCATATTGCATATACGTGTCAAGGAATATATGCAAATCGGCCAAGTAGCAGATTCAGTCAGGATGGGGTGCAACGTCTGGCGGGGGACGACTCAGGAGGCAGGGCGCCCGTGATCGGATACTGTATCAGGTCGTGGCAACGATCACTGTGGTTTCGGCGCTACACCGGTCGAAGCCTGGACCGGCTGCTCTGAGGTCGACTGGGACGAAACAACTACGTGTGCGTCTTTGGCAGGAGGAATTTCGCTTCCGGGTGGATAAATGAGAATCTGCAATTTGCCCCAGCCCGCATCCGAATTCGTGTCCGGCCCTTTGCCTATCCCCAAAGTCTTGAGTTGATTATCGTCGAATCCGAAGTTCTCCACTAGATACTCGCGTACCACCATCGCCCGGGCCTGGGTCAGCACCAGATCTTTCTGGGTATCGCCCTCCATCCCAGTGGAGGCAACGACCACCGCAAAACCGAACTGGTTATTGGCCAGGAACTCGCCGCCAGCGTTGAGAGATTTCTGGTTCTTCAGTTTGGCCGAATCCTGCTTATCGAAAAGCTGCTTCGTCGAATACGTAAACTCCTTTATTGGTGCGCCTTGCGGCAATCGTTCAATCTCGTTCTTGGCCAGTTCATCTGAATCTTCGTAGCCGCGGTTCTTGAAATATCCTTTCAAGAGGAAATTGTGCTTCATCGCTTCCATATTTTCCTGGAAGTCGGTAACCCCGGCCTTGGCCTGGAGCATCGTGGCATTCATATTGCTGGTCGTCTGTTCCAGGTTGGCATAGAGTTGCTTGTCGTTCACCAGCGCACCCACAGTTCCCTGCCCGCTATTAATCTTGGCGCTGATGGAGTCGAGATTCGCCGTGGCCCCGGTGGCATTCTTAATCGCCTGTTGGCTACTATCCAGAATGCCGCTCATCTTATTGAGCAGCTCTGCCATTTCGAGCGGCGGCACGCTGGCGATGGTATCTCCATCCTGCACGCCGGCTGTCCCGGTGGATCCAAACGAGATCGCCAAAAACTGGTTCCCCAACAATCCCTCGGTTTCGATCGAGGCCACGGAATCCTGCTTGATGATCTCGTGCGTCGACTTGCCCAGATCCATGATTACCGTCACTTTGTCGCCGGGCTTGTGGGGCAACACGATGCTGTGCACGGTACCGCTGTGGACGCCGCCGACTCGCACATCGCCTCCGGCATCGAGGCCCTCGACGTTGTCGAATTGCGCCTTCAATTGGTAGGTGGAGCTGAAAAGATACTGCTTGCCGCCGATGATGAAGATCCCGGCCACTAAGATTGCCAGGGTAACAATAATGAAAGCTCCCAATCGCGCCGCTCTCGACATGATGTGCTCCTACGAATGCTTTAGAAATTCCCGAACAAACTCAATCTCACTCTTCTGGAGTTCTTCAAAGCTGCCTTCGATCACCACATTTCCACCATCGAGCAGGGCCAGACGATCCGCAATGGTCTTCGCGCTGTGCAGATCGTGAGTCACTACTATCGATGCCATGTGATGTTCTTCCTGGAGCTTCAGAATCAAATCATCGATCTCCGCGGAACTGATGGGGTCGAGACCCGCGGTGGGCTCGTCGAGCAGCAGAACGTCCGGCTCCAAAGCCAGTGCGCGCGCCAGCCCGACCCGTTTTTGCATGCCGCCGGAAATATCCGAAGGCATTTTCGCAAGAGCGCCCTGCATGCCCACTTCCCCGAGCAGCGCTCGAACCCGGTCGCCCCGCTCAGATTTCGACATCTCCTTCTTATGGTGCAGCAGCGGAAAAGCCACGTTCTGCTCGACGGTCAGCGAATCGTAAAGCGCGGAGTGCTGAAACAGAAAACCCATCTTCTTTCTGACTTCGCCCATCTGGTCGATAGCCAACCCCTCGATGTCTTGACCGTGAATGCGAACCGACCCCGAGTCAGGTTTTTCGAGGCCGATAATGAGCCTGAGCAGAACGCTCTTGCCGGTGCCACTGCGCCCCAGAACCGCCAAAGTGTCGCTGCGGCCCACGGCCAGGCTAATCCCGTTCAAAACCGTTTGACTTCCGAACGATTTATGCACGTGCTCGACGGCGAGAACCGGCGCGCTGCCGTCCTTCTCGGCTGTATCTTGCTTGGTCGCGACTTGATCGATTGTGTCCATACTTGACGAGACTTGTTTGAAGAGGCGAAATCGCTCTCCAGCAACGATCATGGGAAGAATATGAGAATGATTTTTACCAGCACGACATCGGCCAGGATCACGAACAGTGATGACAACACCACCGAACTCGTGGCGGCACGGCCCACGCCTGCCGCGCCTCCCTGGGTCCGCATTCCCTGAAAACACGCGATCAGCCCAATGATCAGGCCAAACACCATGGTCTTAAACGTGGGGGGGAGAAAGTCATTGAAACCGGCACCCTTGAAGCCGCTACTGATGAACTGATGGAACGAGAGCGGCTCAGTCACAGCCTGCGCAACCCAGCCCATGATTAAGCCGGAAGCGTCGGCGGCCAGAGTCAGCAAAGGCAGCATCAAGATGCAAGCCAGGATGCGGGTCGCCGCCAGCAGACGATAAGGATTTACCGCGGATGCTTCAATGGCATCAATCTGCTCCGTTACCTTCATCGATGCGAGCTCTGCACCAATGCCAGCGCCCACTCGGCCGCTGACTACCAGCCCAGTAATGATTGGACCGGTCTCGTGCACAATGGAGAAGACGAGGGCGGCGGGAAGCAGCGATTTGGCCCCAAATCGAGTAAGGCTATAACGAGCTTCCATGGAGAGCACAATGCCGGTAGCGGCGCCAGCCAAGGCGACCAGCGGCAGAGACTTCGATCCGATCTCATCGAGTTGGTGAAACAATTCGCGGAATTCGAATGGCGGCGTCACCGCAGCCCGGACCACTCGCCAGAAAAATATTCCGAGATCGCCAAACCATTCGAGAAACTCGGTGATTGGGCCCTTGGTCGAAACAGCGGAGGGCGCAGGCGCAGTTAACGGCCGCGGGACGAGAGCAGCCGCATTCGCGGATGCGTTGAGTGTGGGGCTGATCATGGGTTTGAACCCGCAGTTGGCGCGGCGGGTCCATTCGGGAGGTGCATGCGATGAAGCAAAGAGTGGGGTCCCCCATAGATGAATTCCAGGGCAATGTTTCCGCCCACATAGACCAAGAAGGTATAGTTGCCCATCCGGAGCGCATCCTCGGCGCCATAACGGCTGGGATACCACGCGTAGACGGCAGTCATGGTGCCGGCATAGGGCGCGACCAGTGCTGGGAAAGAGAAGACGCTGTGGCCGTCCCGGCCGCGGCGTGCCGTCAAAGTCGAGATCACCGCATGGCGCAGCCGTGGAAACGCGCCTTTGCATTCACAGCGGTAGTAAACCGTGTCTTCGTGGAAGGCTTGCGCGAGCCCATATCGCGCCGTCGTAGTTACCGCTGCGATGCCAAAGTCGGACGCGAATCGCTTGCTGTAACCAGCGGCACCCTGACCCCACTCCGGCGGGGTGTTGTACGCCTGGTTGACGCCGGCCGCCAATCCTGCAGCCACGATGGGATACGGCCCAAAAGCATCGAACACGTAGTTGTGGAGTTTCGTTTTGCCGGTGGGACGAATGTAGGTCAGGTCGGGCGGCAGCGGGGTGGTCGTTGCAACTGCGCCGGAGGATTCTCCGGGATCAGCCAGTAACTGCGCCTTTGCCCGTAGCGGCAGGACGGCGACGGCCGCGGCTGCGAGAAGCGAGAGCATAATTCGGCGCATCGTCATGTCGGTATCCTCCCCGGTCAATCTAAAAAACCGTCAACCTAAGATACGGCCTCCACATTGAGGGAGACCGGGTTTCATGCCGTAAGCGGGCAACTTCCGTGATCACACTGGCACGCAATTTCGACTTCCCTGGATCCCGCTTCCTTACAGGCTTGACCGCAGTACTTGTCGCCATTTTGCGTCATGCACCGGCATGGCAGGTGCGCGCACTTCTTCTGCTCGTTGCTTGTCATCATCATTCCCCTTATCGTGGTTGTTTCATCCGAGTCCCGCCAAATTGACGCAGCGAGACAGCCTTATCTTCGTTTCAGCATCCAGCCGATGAATGTTCCGGCTGCGACGCCTACGGCAAACGTGGTCGCAAGAGTTAGCAGAGGATGCCGCTGTAAGCGCTGATTAGTGTCGTTCAAGAATTCTTCGGCGGCATCACCGCCCTGCTTCGCGGCACGCCTCACTACTCCAACGCCTTCCTCGATTGCATCGGCGACCGCGCTGGTTGCGCGGGACGCCCGCTGCGCTGAATCGGCGATGTGTCCAGTTGCTCTTTCCACTACGGTTTGTGACATGGTGCCCTCCTAAACGCGTATTGCAAGCCGATGTTGATATCTCCTCTATTCCCCGACAGCCTTTTCAGCGCGACCGATCCATTTTTGAACCGTGCCGGCATTTTTTTCCGCGTTCCCCGAGACCTGCAAATCCGGGTCGTTCGCCACCTTACCGAGCTCTTCTTTGATCTTTCCTTTTACTTCGTGAAGCTTGCCCTCGGTCCGGTCTTGCGTACTTGGTTTCATGTTCTCTCCTTGCTGCTCATCAGAATCCGATTGCTGCACACCGTCGCCTGAGCGCAGTTGCGGCTCGCCCTTACGCCACTTTTTTCGCTTCAATGGCTGCTGGCACCTGCACCAGTTCCTCAAATAAAGAGCGGTAGTGAATCATCGCCGTTCGCAGATCTTCCGTAGTTGCCTGGTCTTTGCCAACCCGCAACGCAATGTCATGCGCAGACCTGTAGTTCTCCACCACTCGGGGATGGTCCACAGAAATGTCGGCGGCACGTTGAGTGAAATCGGATATGGGATAACCCCGAGCCTTCATCACAGCGGACACAAGGTCGTCGGCCTCCGCGACTGCTCCCTTCGGGGAATCGACAAATCGCGACTGCACAGACTCCCATTGTTTCGAAAAGCGTTCGCGTTCCGCGGGATCAAGGTCCCGGAGGTTGAGCTTCTCAACCCGTTCCTCGCGATCCGCCAATTTCGCCTCCGCCTTTCTTTCCGACCCATGCGTCAGCACCGCGCGGTCGTACTCCGCGCCGAACTTTTGCCTGAGGCCAGCGGTCGTATTCCTGCGTTTTCTTACGTAAAGCCAAGCAACCAGTGCGATGATCAGGATCACCGCGGCGGCGAGCACAATCAACTTAGGGTCCAGCAGATTCAGATTCATTGAAACCTCCATCAAAACCACAGAACGAAATCTTGTTTACAAAGTTCTCAGCGGCATCAGGACCTTCTGAAGGGCCAGTATCCGACGTTGGACTTCGGAAAGCTGGTCAGAATTGACCACGGTGGCAAACCGTGGCGTCAGTCAACCGATTGAAGGCTGCGGCCTCCGCGCTCTCACTGCGAAGAATCCTTCTGGCGAGTCGCCTTCACCCCGGACAGAATCCCGACTCCCAGGAGCACGATCGCGCCCGTGACAATCCAGTGCGTCGGCATATGCATCAGGTGAGCACCGTAAACCAGTCCAGCAATCAAGATTGCGAACCCAATCGCGTAAATTCCGAACGACATGGTGTCTCCTATTCGAGTCAGCCGGCGATAGACGCCAAGCTCGCTCATTTGCTTCGGCAGTCCTGTGTAGAATCGCCAACCCTGGCTGCGGCGACTGGCAGGTTCGCGGGCGGCACACAGCTCAAATGCGGCCGAGAATCAAGAGAATGACCACGATAAAAAGTACCAGCCCCAGGCCGCCGGTCGGGGCATAGCCCCACTCGCGGCTGTGCGACCAGCGCGGCAGCGCACCGATCAGCGCCAGAATCAGGATCACGATCAATATGGTTCCAAGCATGTTTTGGCTCCTTTCTTATGCGGATCAGCTTTGGTTATAGGTGTTTCGCCGGGTTCTTAATGGTCAAAACTGCTCAGAGAAAAGAAAAGCTGGAAAATATACGACCGGATCGCCACGATGCAGAGGATCACCTTGGATCGCCGCACACTTGCCAGAAAATAAAATGGTGCAGGCCCAGAGAATGGACCTGCACCCGGTAGGGCCGACCGACGTTACTTCACCTTCGATCTTCACCTTAGATCGCAGTGACGCTTATGCCTCGGAATCAATTGGCTACTGACGAGGCTGAGGCTTTTCCTCCGTTTTGGGCGCTTCCTTCGCAGGATGCGGGGCAGGCTGTGCGTGAGCGGTTGTGACCGGACGGGAAGCAGGCTGCGCATGCGGCGCGGCTTCGGTCCGGGGTGTTGCTGGATGAGGCGCCGGCTGCGCGTGAGCGGTCGTGGCCGGATGAGAAGCGGGCTGCGCATGAGCTGCAGTCGGCTTGGACTCCGAGGGCGGACGAGCTTCCTTAGGCTTCGCCGTCTTAGCCGCAGCCGCCTTGTTCTCGGTCGTTCGCGTTGCTGCTGCCTTGTTTTCAGTCGTGCGTGCCGTGGCAGCTTTGTTTTCCGCCGCTTTGTTCTCAGTAGCCTTATTCTCAGGAGCCTTGTTTTCAGTCGTGCGCGTTGCGGCAGCTTTGTTTTCCGCCGCTTTGTTCTCAGTAGCTTTATTCTCAGCTGCCTTGTTTTCCGTAGCCTTGTTCCCGGCGGCCTTATTCTCAGGAGCCTTGTAAGGAGCTCCTGCTGCTTTAGCCGCGACCACGCCCTTGCCGCTGAACTCTCCCGGTTTGGAGGTTGCAGCGACTGCCGGCCGGCCATGGTTCACGGAGGCCAGGAATGCGTGATTGGTGCTGGCAGCTTGCACATGCTGAGTTTGCATGGCGGTGGGTGGCGTGTGTTGCGCTCGCGACGCGGTTTCTTCTGCTGCGGTCGGGCGCGCGGTAATTCCACCGCTGCCGCCGTTGTAGCTGACATGGTTTACGGTGGTTACGTTGATTACGGTCTTGTTGTAAACATTGGTAATGTGCACGCCGCTCACGTTATTCACCGAGGTGTTGTAGTAGAAGCCTCCGTTATTCCAGTATCCGCCTCCATAGCCCGCGCCACCGTAGCCGAAGCCGTAGTTGACGCCGCCGTAGAAGCCGACTTCAGTGCCCCAGTAACCGCCATTCCAGGCGAAGGCTTCGCCGCTCCAGCCCCAATAGCCAGGAGTCCAGAGCAAGCCGGCTTCAGGCGGCTCGACCCAGGTGCCCGGCACCCAGAAGTAGCCTTCGTCTCCATTCGCCCAGTAGCCGGGCGTCCACATATAGCCGGCTGCGGGAATCATGGGTTGCTCGTACACAGGCAGCGCGGGCGGAGCGATCGTGATCGATACGCCGAACTGCGCGAACAAACTGGCCGGTACGGCCATCAGCAGAACTGCCAACAACAGAAAACGGGAGGTACGCATTTTGAATCACCTTGCCAGATCATCCTTCGATTGCCCGGTTAAACGTTGCTGCTGCGGGCTGCGTGGAGTGAGGGCGATGGTTGTTACACAAAGATTCCACGGAGAAGACTGCCGAGTCTGTGCAATACGACTCACTTTTCAAAAACGGGTGCGAAAGAAATCGGCGCGAGCCCAGAGACAAATGGACTCGCGCCGACGATGGTTAAGTTCGCTTTGCTCCCGTCGCTACAGCGTGACATTGATTACAAGGTTCACGCCCGGATAGGTCGGGTTGCACAGGTAATACACGCCGTCGATCTCAACCACATAAACGTCTTGCGTGTAGAGCCAGTTGCTGGGCCAAGCGCCGCCAAATCCAAACCAATAGCCGCCGTACTGGAAGCGGCCACTGCGGAAATCGTTCTGACTGACGCGAAAGGTGTGTTCGCGTCCGAAGTTGGCCTTGTATTTGTCGGCAGGAATGCGCCCACCGCCGGCGTGCTGAGCCGGTTTTTCTGACTTAGCCTCGGGAGCGCGCTGCGGCTCTTGCTTTGCGTTTTTCTCCTCTGGCTTTACGGGCTTTTCGGGCTGCGCCTTCTTCTCCGCGGGTTTATCTTTCTGTTCCTCCTGCTGGTCGTGCTGCTCCTGCGCGTATGCCGCACTCGACGCGCCGAGGGTCAGGGACAAAATTGCTGTGCCGACTACTCCTGCTAGTTTCATTAGGGTTGCCTCCATCTGGCGATTTCGATCGTTACCTCGCTTGCCTACTGCAAGCTTCCTGTGGTCGTGTTGGCCGGGTTGCCGATGGCGTCTCCGGACACGAGAAGTTCAACTCTCCGGTTTTGCTGCCGTCCGGCGGAGTTATCGTTGGAGGCTACCGGCGAAGAGTTGCCGAAACCTTTGGCACTGACTGAATTTGCGGCTACGCCTTCCTGCACCAGGTAATCGCGCACCGAACCGGCGCGGTTCTCGGACAGAGTCTGGTTCATGGCATCGCCGCCGACGTTATCGGTATATCCGCCGACTTCAATGTTGAGTCCGGGATAGGCGAGCAGAATGCCGGCGACTTTTGCCAGCTTCTCTCGTGCGCCCGGCTTCAGGGAGAACTTGCCGGTGTCAAACAAAACGTCGGACATGCTGACGATGAGTCCACGCGCGCTGTCGCGGGTCTGAAGAATCGAATTCAATTGCTCCGACAATTTGGCGCGCATGGCCGCTTTGTCGGTATCTGCTTGTTGAGCGTTCAACTGAGCCTGCTGCGCTGCCAGGCGGGATTGTTCGGCATCCGCCTGCGCCGCAGTGAGTGCGGTTGCCGATGCAGCCTGGTTATCCGCCATGTCAGACTGAGCCTTCGCCGTGGCGGCTTGCGCATCGGCGGCGTCAGTTCGGGCCCTGGCTGCATCAGCCTCAGCCTTAGCCTTAGCAGCCTGGTCGTTTGCCGAATCCGCCTGAGCTTGCGCCGTGGCGTCCTGGGCCTGCCGCTTCTGCCGCATCGCGTCATCTGCCTGGGCCTGCGATTGTGCCTGCGCGTCCGCCGAATTCTGGCGTTCGTTGGCCAGGCGCACCTCGTCTTCCTTCTTCACTGCGATGGCGCGCGCATCTTCCGCGGTCTGCACTGCCTCGCGGGAGACTGCGATCAGGGGCTTTCGGTCCATGTGTTTGTCTACGGCATAGCCATCCGCGTTATCCATCAACTTGACGGCATGCTGATAACTGTCGGGAGCGTACTGCTCCGCGCCTTCCGATTGAGCGATGCGCAGGGCGTTGCGCGCTTCGAAGAATTCCAGCGGCAATTTGGCGTTCAACACCACTGGATCGAACTTGTAGCCGGTGGGGATGTAGCCGCCGCGCTCCATGAGTTCATACTTTGCATTTACCGCTTCGCTGGTTCCCTTGGTGTCTTCGCGAATCACATTTTCAAGCACGACTACATTGCTCGGCTGGCGCACCGCGTAGTAAGGCTCGGCGGTGACAATCAGCGCGAAGGCCTGAAGATCTGTGGTGACGTGAAGCTTGCTGCGATCGTTGTCCCCGACTAATACTTCTCCCAGGTTCACGGCCCGCCCCTCGGGCGAAATCGCCCACAGGACGTAGGTCAGATATTCGTTGCCAAAAGTCGTTGGCCTTTGCAGGTTGCCGAAATACGCATCGATCGAGATCGATCCCCGCTTGCTGTTCACATGCGCTTCGCCGTTTGCCGAAGGCATCAGGGTGGTGCCCGAAAAATCCAGCTTCGAGCTTCCGCTGCGGTGTTCATAGTTGACCGCTTGAACGCTGCGGCTGATGACGGTTACGCGAAATGTGGGCGTCGAACTCATATGCTCGACTTCAACCGTGGTTTGAGAACTGGTCTGAGCTACTGCCGGCAAACTAAGCGCGACTGCGACGGCGACTAACAGCGTTGTCTTCACAAATATCTCCTTGTGGCAGGAATCTGCCTCTGTCCAGCTTGACGTAGAGTTCGAGTTTCGTAACCGGTTTTTGTGACGAACTGCGCCCGCCTCATCCTTTTCCGACACGGATGCCAGAAAGGGAATGAAACAGCCCAAAAATGTTCAGCAGCCATAGAACGACGGCTATTACCACCACGCCGTTCAAAATCGATTTGATGGATGACTGCATGGGGATGAAACGATTCACCAGCCACAGAAGCACACCCACCACGATGAGAACTTCCAGGATTTGAATTAGAGGCATGATCTTTGACCTTTCTTTGTCTTGCGGGCTTACCCTCTCATCCGCTCGAGGTGTTGCCCTGGATTCGATGTTCGGGAACTTCTAGGGTCGAATCGTGTCCGCCTCAGGTTCGGGGCGGACACGCAGATGAAGAATGCCGATTGGCTGGATGTGGTCGCTTCGCCGGAATGGATCACGACCCGGCCCGGAGCGACCTTACGAATGAGAGCTACGAATCAGCGTCCGCGGCTCCGTCTGCACACTCAGGAGATTAGAGAATGACAGGTATGGAATCTCGCGTCTGAGCAAGATAGCTCACTTGCGGAGATTAAGGTCGGCTCACAAATCCTGGGCGCGCTGCCTGCGCTCGCACATTCCGTTGGCCTCCAGCCAACCCAGGAGGGAGCGGACGCTTGCCCGGGCCAGTGCAATGGCGCAGTCCGCGGCTCCGTAATATATGTTAAGCGTGTCGCCATCGGCGTCCATCGTATATCCGCAGGGGAACACGACATCGTCAACATCGCCGTGGCGCTCATACTCCGCTTCCGGACCAAATATCCATGAGTCGCCTCGCAGCAGACATTTTTCCGGGTTCTCCAGGTCAAAGAGGGCGAGGCCCAAACGATATAGACAGCCCGAAGGCGTGTGGCGTACGCCGTGGTAGAGCACAAGCCATCCCCTGGAAGTTTCGATGGGCGGGGGCGACAATCCAATTTTGTTTGCGTCCCACCAGGCGCCACGGCGCGCTTCCAGCATAAGCCTGTGGCTGCCCCAATGGCGGAGATCCGGGGAGTAGGAAATCCACATGTGCGCTCCGAGGTTGGTTGCAGGACGATGAATCAGCGCCCAGTATCCAGCAATTCTCCGAGGCAGAAGCGCCGAGTCCTTGTCGTCCGGCGGCATGATTACGCCGTAGCGCTCGAAGGTTCGGAAGTCTTTGGTCAGAGCCAGAGATACTCCAGGGCCGCCGCGCGAATACGAGGTATAGGTGACCGCGTATTGCTGCAGTTCGGGCACGAATGTAATGCGAGGATCCTCGATGCCCCAGATTTCCTCGGGATGATCCTTCGGGCTGGGTATAAGAGTAGGTTCGTTATCGATTTCCCATCCATCGACGCCGTTTCGAGAGCGTGCAGCGCAAAGATGCGACAGTCCGCGGCGGTCTTCGCAACGGCACAGCAATAGAGTCGTTCCATCGGGCAGCAAGGTTGCGCCCGCATTGAACACACTATTGATCAAGTACGGCCAATCCTTACTGGTCAGGATCGGGTTGGCGGGATGCCGAAGAAGCAACGGCTCGAAACGAGTATTCGGAGGGCTGATTACGTTTTGCGTAGGCATGGTCATGATGAAATTCCCGTTGATCCGGACTCTTGCAAAGCGCTCATCTCCAGCAGTGCCATCAAGAACGATAACGTCGATTCCGCCCCCTGGTTTTCATTGGCGCGGTCGGGATGAAGGCCATCGCGGCAGCCACCGGTGATGGAATCGTAAAGCGGAAGCTGGAGATCATTGTCGCCAAGGAACCAGTTGAAAGCCGACCAGGCTTCAGTGCCCCAGCGCTTATCACACGTTATACGGTAGGCTTGCAGGCACGCGGATACGGCGCCGGCAGCCTCAAGCGGCTGTTGATCGAAGCGGGCCTTTTCACCGCCCTGGCGATAAAAACCTTGCGATCCGATCGGCACGAAGTGACCGTTGGTTTCCGAGCGTTGTGTTTCCGTGAGCCAGTCCAGCGATTCGAGGCCGGCGGAGACCATGCGATCATCCGAGCAAGCTGAACCGACGAGCAGCATGGCCTGGGGCAGTCTTGCGTTACCGTAAGCCAGAACGTTCTCAAACCACTTCCAATCCGGACGCCGGATCGAGTCATACATGGCAAGCAGCCGTCCGGCGAGCACTGATCTAATTTTCTGTGCGTCGCGGTCGCCGGGATAGGAATCGAGATATTCCTGAATTCCGAGAAGCGCGTAGGCGCAGGCGCGAGGACTGTAAAACTCTACAACTGCAGGGAGCGACAACTCGAATAGACGGCCGGCAGCACAGCGCAATCCATGATCGCTGGACCGCCCCAGAACCGTGCCCAGCGCCCAGACTGCGCGTCCGTGACAGTCTTCAGAACCCTCAGCTTCGTTCCATCGGCGATCATAGCCGAGGAAGTTTCTGAACCTGCCCCTGGCCGGATCGAACGCATGCTCCGGAAATGACAAATACCGGGCAGAGAAATTCGCAAGCGGCAAATTTGGTTTCTCTCGCTTCTCTTTCTCTGGTTGATTCTTCTCCGGTTTATTCTTCTCCGGCTGATCCTTGTCGCTCCGATCCTTCTCGCTCCGATCTTTCTCGCTCCGATCTTTGCCCACGCGCTCCAGCATCACAGTGAAAATGAGTGCGCGGGCATTGTCGTCGGTAGTGTAGCCCTCGCCTCGATTGGGGACGGTGAAGATTGCATGCTGTAACACTCCCGTGTCATCAGTCAGCGCGTTGATATGATCCAGCTTCAATGCTGGCAGCCGATTGAGATCTTTGGGTGCAGCGCACGCCGAGAACTGAACCCGGGGATTCTCCATGCGATCGCTCCGCACCCGAGAGAAACTTTCCATATAGCCTTGCGCCACTCTTTTCCAGATCATCTCCCGCGCGAACAGATAGGCGCGTTTGCGCATGGCGTGACGGATCGCGGGAGTGTCCAGAAGTTCGATTGTCTTTTGCGCAATCGCGTCGGGATTTTGGAAAGGAACCAGCGCGCCCCGGCGATCGTCTAACAACTCAATGGCGTGCCAATACGGAGTCGAGATGATCGCTTTGCCCGCTCCGAGTGCAAAGGCGAGCGTTCCGGAAACCACCTGCGCCTCGTGACGGTAAGGTGTGATGTAAATGTCTGCGGCGCCAATAAACTCGGCCATCTCCTCGGGACTCGCGAAGCGATTGTGGAACATTACCTGCGATTCCACCCCCATTTCCTTGGCCAACGCTTGCAGGCTGGCTCGATACTTGTCACCCTCGCGGCGAAGGATATGAGGATGGGTCGCTCCTGCCACGATGTAAACGACATTCTTGTGCCTGGACAAGATCTGCGGCAGCGCCTGAATCACGTTTTCGATTCCCTTGTTCGGCGAAAGCAGGCCGAAGGTGAGCAGAACCGCCTTCCCTTCCACTCCGAATTTGTCCTTGTAGAAATTGGGATCCAGGAATGGGAGATCCGGAACGCCGTGAGGAACCATGTCGATTTTGTTGCCGGGAATCTTGAAAATTTCCTGCAGGAACTGAGACGAGAGCTGGCTCATGACGATGAGGCGATCCGACAGCTCTGCGATCTCTTCCATCACCATCAGTTGGTTAGGATCCGGCTCGCGAAGAACCGTGTGCAGCGTGGTCACTAAAGGCATTTTCAGGCGGCGCAGCAGATGCAGAATATGGCTTCCGGCCTCGCCGCCGAAGATTCCATACTCGTGCTGCAGACACACCATGTCGATGTTGTTGAAATTCAGGAATTCAGCCGCCTCCTGATACGAGATCAAATCATCCTGGGCGAGCGACCAGCGAACCCGTGGAGGATAGTCATATCCTTCCAGTATGTCGTTGACTGGAAGCGCCAGCAGTCGGGCTGTTCCGTACTCCGCCGATATGGCGCTGCACAGGTCAGTCGTGAACGTAGCGATTCCACACTGCCGCGGTAGATAATTCCCGATTACCGCAATGCGACTGGGCAGCGATGGTTTCGAATGCGGCCGCGCGCGGGTGATTGAAGTCTTCTCCGGGGCGTGCGGGCGGGAACTAACCACTTCCAGGGCACGACTTGGAAACACTGTATTTGGTATCGCCATTTTTCCTTCGCCTGGTGAGAACAATTGCTGCATGAGACTCTCCCGAAGAGCCGCAGGCAAGCGCTGAGGATGGGTTGAAGCTTCCTCTTGCCAGTATTCAACTAAAAACGACTCGCGAACTGATCACTATTGACCATTCTCCTGGTATGCAACGCTGCATTATGGAGCGATGAAGGCCAAACAGAAGGAAACCTTGGCGGTTCGCTGCCCTACGTGCGGCGCAAAGCCGGGCGAAAAGTGCGAGCTAAGCACGGGGCTGCCTCGCACAAACCCGCATCGAGAACGGCGCCTGATGGCTTCAGATAAATAGCTGCTCGGCAGGCTGATTTAGGGCGCGGGTCGCCGGAGGAGGGGAAACACGCTCAGCGTTTGGCCCATTCGGCGTTGTCGTGTGAGGCCTGCCGCGCCTCGGAGCTATCCAGGTAGCAGCCTTGCTGCAAATGACGCGAGTGCGCAGAGACGGTTACGTACGGCACCCCCAGAAAATGGCTGGCGACCATTCCAGTTACCTCGAGGCCATTAAAGTGTTGCGGCTTCACCTTCGCTAAAATCCGCTGCATCGCATTTTGGATCTTCGCCGTTCCAAGAACGCCCCAGAACATCACTTTGACTTCCGCCGCCATGAAGAAGAAGTTCCATCCCGCCGCATGAATCTTGCGATCAAGAGAGATACCATCCAACGTTTTGACCAGGCTCCAGTTTCCCGAACAGGGTTCAGTCTCCAGCTGAAGAAGTTGCGCCATCCCCGGCCACTCCTTCATCAGAATCGTGCCGACTTGAACCGTTGACATAAGCCCTCCGAAGAGACCGGTAGCAATCACCGTAGCGCAGACTAGGCAATCTCTTAGGCTCACCGATTTCTCTCCGGCATACTGTGCAAAAACGCTCACTCCGTAAATTATTAACTTCTCATGTTTTATGCAGTTCCGACTTCCATTTCACAGACTATACTTACAGACGATGAGTCCTCCCGTAGCTGTCAAGAAGAACGGCAAGTTCGACTCCGATACTTTCCTCGCGACGATTGGCGATGGCCGGAAGATCCTATTTATTGAGAAAAAGCAAACGATATTTGCGCAAGGAGACGGGGCGGACGCCGTCTTCTATGTCCAAAAAGGAAAAGTGCGGCTCACCGTCGTATCGAAGATAGGCAAAGAAGCAACCATCGGCATCGTGAGTCAGGGGAACTTCTTTGGGGAAGGCTCACTCGCGGGGCAGCTCTTGCGCATGGGCTCCGCGGCGGCGATGACAGACTGCGAGATCCTGCGGGTTGACAAGAAAACGATGATGGATGCGCTCCACCGCGAGCCGGCGTTTTCCGAGATGTTCGTGGCGTATCTGCTGGCGCGCAATATCCGTTACGAAGAAGATCTGGTCGACCAGCTGTTCAACTCCAGCGAAAAGAGGTTGGCCCGCGTTCTGCTATTGCTCGCTCATTTTGGCAAGGAAGGCATCCCGGAAACCGTGGTTCCAAAGATCAGCCAGGAAACCTTGGCGGAGATGGTTGGCACCACCCGTTCCCGTGTCAGCTTCTTCATGAACAGGTTCAGAAAGCTGGGTTTCATTCACTACGCCGGCGGTGCAGAAGGAGCTTTGCAGGTCCACAGCTCTCTGCTCAATGTAGTTCTGCACGATTAAGCGGTCCCACGCGAAATAAATTCATCAATGTGGCTCCCAATTGCTCAGACCAGGCTGATCAATGACGGACGGCGCTGGCGCGGGGATTGGGCAAAGCGAACATCAGCCGCGAGTTACCGGCCACACCGCAATGCGGAGGAATTTGTGCCATGCCTTTGCGCCGAGTCTCAAGGGCAGCGAAACGTTCTCCTTGAGAACGGCAACTTTGCGGAGAGTCTGTGTGATTCGCCATGTGCACGAAGTCCCGGCGGGGAAGAATCCGAGATCGCCGGGCCCAAAGCGGCGCTCTTCGCCCTTCTCGTTGATCATGAAGCACTCTCCGGAGATTATGACAATGGCCTCGTCCATCCCGTAGCGCCATTTAAAGCTGCCTGGAGTGCACTCCCAGACCACTACGTGCGAGGTGCGGTCGCGGCTTCGCACCATTTCCCTGCGGCGCGCCAAGGGTGATCCGCTCACGATCCAATCAGGCCGAATTGGCGCAGGCTCAAGCTCAACCGACGCTGCGGTAACGATTAGGACCGGGTCGGCTACCTCCAGATTTTGATCCGTCGATCTCTCTTTCTGAGTCACCGGGAACACGGACGAAACATCTCTGGACGCGTTCATTCCCGTTTGCTCCTTTTTCTTTCGACTGGCAGATCGCCGAAGTATCAATCCGCACGGTGCTGTCGCGGATGACCCGCAGTGTTGGCGCACATCTCGCCGTCACAGACTCTTGTCCAGTCAGCGGCGGTTCGCGGTGGTCATTGAAACCTGATCGAAGTAACAAATACCACAATGCACAATGGTGGCGCTGCCCAATATCGCACACTCTCAGGCTCATGAGAGTCGCTTAGCGCCGGGGACACGGTGAACAGTCGATGAAGGGAATACGGCGTCAACCGAGGGACAAACTCTCGGCAGAGTTCTTTCGTAGATGACGCTCTACTCGATACAAGTTATTTTCGCTTTGCTCGCCTGCATGCCTCAGCCTGCTACTCGGCTGCCTGGGAATTCTTAGACGAGCCGTCGCGCCAAACGTACAGGAACTTCTCGTCGCTCGAGGTCACCACGGAGATCTTTTTCTCGCGGGTCACGCGATTCAGCGCGGAGCGAAGATTCTGCATCTTCTCGCCGTTAAGACTGCTCAGCGGAACTTTGATAGCCTGCTGGGCGTTCAGTTTGGAAAGGTCGGCAAGTATGTCGGCCACCGCTTTGCGGTGTTTTCCTTTGCGACCCTGCGGAATCTCCGACTGGTTCACTGCGGAATAGTGTGTCGTGTTTCCGTTTCGTCCCATGGGAGGGCCTTTCATCGGAAAGCATATCCGTATGCGCGAAATGCTACAGCAACAAATCGTATGCTGCAACTAAAAATCTGTACGAATCCTGCGTTTGGCTACGATCTGCTGCGGATACCTACGTTAAGGTTCCTATTTCCAATATGATGCACAGCCTGCGTTGCGCTAAGACCTGTTAAGAGTTCACCCCTATGACTTACCCCACGCTAGCATGACAGCCAGAGGTCTCTGAAACAATCCACTATGACTCCAGTCGCGGAGCGCAAGAAAAAAACCGAGTTCGATCCCAATACTTTCGTTGCGACCATCGGCGTGGGCAGAAAATTGGTGCTCTTCCCGAAAAAACAGCGCGTCTTCACGCAAGGCGATAGCGCCGATGCGGTGTTTTATATCCAGACGGGCAAGGTAAAACTCACCGTGGTCTCGAAGACCGGCAAGGAGGCAACGATCGGAATATTGGGTGAGCGAGACTTTTTTGGCGAAGGTTCGCTTGCGGGCCAGGCGCTCCGCATGGGCTCTGCAACTGCGATGACAGATTGCGCCGTCCTGCGAATCGACAGGAAAGCCATGATGGAAGCTCTTCATCGACAACACGAAGTCTCGGACATGTTCGTAACGTATTTGTTGGCGCGGAATATCCGTTACGAAGAAGATCTGGTGGATCAGCTTTTTAATTCGACCGAGAAGAGGCTGGCCCGGATCCTTTTACTGCTGGCTCACTTTGGCAAGGAAGGAAAACCTGAGACGGTACTTCCCAAGATCAGTCAGGAAGCGCTGGCGGGGATGATCGGCACCACCCGCTCGCGCGTCAGCTTCTTCATGAACCGATTCAGGAAAATGGGATTTATTCACTACAACGGTGGACTGCAGGTCCACACCTCTCTGCTCAATATAGTTCTGCACGACTGATCCATTCGCGCGCGGACAAGGTTGGCCTTTAAGACGCGACATCCCCAGCCGCATGATGTGGCCGGCCTCACCGGCTTCCGCGCCTTCCCAAGATTTCATCCCCAGGGCCGCAAGGTTGGTTCCGAAATGAATTTATAAGGACGCTTTTTGGCGAACCTGAGCAATTTTGATCACATTGATTTCAGCCCAGAGAATTAGCTTTTGCTTAACTTGAACGGTTTCGCGATTGCAAGGCGTTTTGTGATTCCGCATGGGCGGCACAGTGAGGCGGAAAGAAAGAAGGATGACGGTTGTGAGTCGATTCAACAATTATAAAATCTGGGTCCCAGCATTCCTGCTGCTCGTTTTGACCGCTGGATGCAACAGTTCAAACACTACGGCTACCACTCCAACTGCAAACGTGCTTACCGCGAATTCCGCAGCGCCTCCCAGTGGCGCGGCCGGAGTGTGTCCCGGCTCGGTTGTCACTGCCTCTTTCAGCGAGACCATGAATGCGGCTTCGATCGACGACACCACCTTTACCTTGACCGGTCCGGGCAGTGGCGCCGTCGCCGGACAAGTGACTTATGATGCGTCCAGCGATACCGCGATCTTCACCCCATCGAACCCTCTCGCGGTGAGCACAATGTATACCGCCACCATTACCACCGGCGCGCAGGATCTCTTTGGGGATGGTCTGGCAACGAACTTTGTGTGGAGCTTCACCACGGCTGCCGTAGCGTGTCAACCTCCGGCCCCGCCCATTTCCTTGACGCCTCCCGAGGGCTCCGCCGGAGTATGTCAAAACACCGTAATCGCCGCTACCTTCCCCCAGGCGATGAACCCCGCCACTATTAACCCAACCACATTTACCATGACCGGACCAGGCACGACAGCAGTAACCGGAACCGTCATGGCGGATACAAGCAACAAGACTTTCACCTTTACTCCAAGCTCCGCGCTCGCCTTGAACACCCTCTATACCGCGACGGTGACGACCGGAGCCCAGGACATGTTCGGCAATACGCTGGCCAGCAACTTTGTATGGACCTTCACCACAGCAACCACGGCGTGCACGGCGTCTACAACGCCCGCAGTGATTTCCGTCGCCCCTCCCAGCGCCGCGGCCGGGGCATGTCTTAACAGTGGGATCACGGCCACATTCAACGAAGCGATGAATCCGGCCACCATCGACACAACAACCTTTACGGTCGCGCCCGGCGTTACCGGAGTCGTGACCCTGGATGGGACCAGCAGGATTGCGACATTCACCCCAGCGGCCAATCTCGCGGCCAGCACAACGTATACCGCGACGATTACCACCGGCGCCCAGAACCTGTCTGGCAGTGCGCTGGCGGGTAACTTTGTCTGGAGCTTCACCACAGCTGCATCGGCCTGTCAGGCGCCGGTACCTTTGGCATCGGCCGCGACTTTCGTGGTTCTGGCCGGCTCTACCGTCACCAATACCGGCCCGACCATCATCGGCGGAGGAAATCTAGGACTCAGCCCGGGAAGCGCGGTTACAGGGTTTCCTCCCGGAACTCTCACTCCTCCCGCGGTCATGCACGTGACGGATCCGACCGCGGCGCAGGCTCAACTGGATCTGACCACGGCGTATAACTACGCCGCTGGATTACCTGGAGGGGCGGTTCTGCCCGGAGATCTGAGCGGACTGACTTTCACCCCGGGCCTGTATACGAACTCGAGCACCGTCATGTTATCGGCAGGTAATGTAACTCTTGATGCGCAAGGAAACGCCAATGCCGTGTTCATCTTTCAGATAGGGTCGACGCTCACCACGATTGGCAGTACGCAGGTTATTCTGGCCGGAGGCGCCCAGGCTAAGAACGTCTTTTGGCAGGTCAGCAGTTCAGCCACCCTGGGAACGAACTCGATCTTCCAGGGAACAATCCTGTCGCTGCAGTCCGTCTCGCTCGATACTGGTGCAACTCTTACCGGCAGAGCGCTGGCTCGCAACGGCGCGGTCACTTTGGATGGCAATACGGTTACCGCCCCGTGAGCTTCTGTGGCACTTGAGGCTGAGCGGCTCGACGATGCTGGCCCCTGTAAGTTCGAGTAGGAGGGGCCACAACGCTCTGCTCAATGCAGTTCTGCTCAGTGTAGTTCTGCACGATTGAGCGTTTCGGTGTATGCGGTGGTCAGATGACCGGCTCCGCTCGCTCCCACTGGTTCCCATTCGATGGGCAACAAGTGACGAGCACGCCCCGATTCGGCTGGCCCGCTTTGGCGATGGGCGCACGACAGGCATATCGCTCCCACCGGAGTGATCCCAGTCTCTTTCGATATTTCATTCTCCCGGACTGCAACCATTCCCGCGATGACCGGACCGTTACACACTTCACAACAATAGGCGGAGAGGTGAAGGTACTGTTTTCTCATTAGTGTCCTCTCATCAAGATACCGAGCTACATTCACATGTTAGGGCTCAGCCGTTCGAGATGTCTGTTCACATTTGCTCTGGTTACCTCTGTTTCGGGCAGCCTCGGGATTCCCGCAGAAGCGGCGGCAAAATTCACTGCGGTCAATATTGACCAGTAATCCGGCGACTAGAGCCTGATACTGGAGCTCGATCAACTCTCGACGGTAGAACAATTTCCGGATCTTCCGGACGCAGATCTCTTGTGAGCCGATACTCAAGAGGTCTCAGAACTCACCCACCGCCGTGCGAGCCTCGCAGAAAATTCAGGAGAAATTATGAAACTGTTGAAGATGCTTTCAAGCGTGCTATTCCTCTCTGTCCTCTGTGTTCTGGTGGTGCCGACGGCAACCGCGGATGACTGGAACCGGAAGACGGTTATCACTTTCAGTGGACCAGTCGAGGTTCCGGGAGTGGGCGCACAGATCCTGCCGGCGGGCACGTATGTCTTCAAGATTCTGGATTCAACGTCAGACCGGCACATCGTCCAGATTTTCAATCAGGACGAAACCCATGTATTTACCACCATCCTCGCCATTCCAAACTATCGCCTGAAGGCCACCAGCAAGACAGTAATGACATTTCGCGAGCGGCCGGCCGGACAGCCGGAAGCTCTGCGGGCATGGTTCTACCCCGGTCGTCAATGGGGTGAGGAATTTGTGTACGCGAAGCCGAGGGCCATTGAGTTGGCCAAGGAAGTAAATGAGCCGGTGCTCGCGACTCCGATCGAATTGGCAGCCGCGCCCGTCGAGACTTTGAAGGCGGCGCCGGTAGAAGCTGTTGCTCCCACGGGAGAACCGGTCGAATTAGCCCAGGTGGTTGAACCACCGCCTGCTGCCGAACCCCAAGCTGAAACCCAACCTGCGGCTGCCCTGCCGAAAACAGCCAGCCCGCTGCCCCTGATCGCATTGATTGGACTGCTGACGATTGGCGCAGGCTTTGCGATCTCGGTTTTTTCGAAGCGAGCTGTTTGAAGGCAAGCGGGTCAGCGTCCAGGATCCACCCAACGAGTTGATCGGATCCCGGACGGCGCGAGAAAATCGCGCCGTCCGGTTGCTCCGCGCGCTTGCATGGGATGACTTGAAAGAAACAGACGGATGAGTACGCCTCCTTTATCTGCGCCGCCACAACAAAGTGAAATGAAGCTGCGGGCCACCTGTTGGAGTGTTCTTGCAGTTATCGTCGCACTATCGAGCTTTCCGTTGGCTCAGGAACCCTCTTCTTCACAGGGCTCAAGCGACAAATACACCATTCGGGTAAGTGCGGACCTGGTGGTCCTGCGCGCCACCGTGCAGGATCACAAAAACACTCCTGTTTCCGGACTCGACAAAAACGATTTCCAGGTCTACGAAGACGGAGTACTGCAATCGATCAGGCATTTCAGCCACGAGGATGTTCCAGTCACCGTCGGTCTGGTGATAGACAACAGCGGAAGCATGCGGCCGAAGCGCGCCGATGTCATTGCGGCGTCCCTGGCATTTGCCCGCTCCAGCAACCCGCAGGACCAGATGTTCGTTGTCAACTTCAACGAAAAAGTTTCGTTTGGGCTTCCGGAGAACATGGCGTTTACAGACAAGGTAGCTCAGTTGGAAGTTGCCCTGTCCAGAATTGCTCCCGACGGTGAGACGGCACTCTACGATGCCCTCGGCGCCGCTATTGGGCATCTCAAGAAAGGCAGTCGCGACAAGAAGATCCTGATCGTAATCAGCGATGGAGGCGACAATGCGAGCAAGCGTAAGCTGAACGAAATCACGGCCCTGACACGGCAGCCTGATGTGATCATCTATACCATCGGCGTCTTCGATGACCAGGATGCCGATCGAAACCCCGTCGTACTCAAGCGACTGGCCAAGGAGACGGGCGGCGAGGCCTTCTTTCCGGAATCCTTAAAGGACGTTGAGCCGATCTGCGAGCGGATCGCGCACGATATACGAAACCAGTACACCATCGGCTATGTCCCGACCAACAAGAATCGCGACGGCAGCTACCGCGTCATTCAAGTGAAAGCGAGCGCGCCCGGTCATGGACGTTTGCTGGTCCGCACCCGAACTGGTTACTTCGCACCGTCGGCTCCAGCCACGGCGGCAAAGGGGCTCCGGCCATGAAGTCTACAAAGGACGGAAAGAGTTTCCCCCACGCTCGAAGGTTCCTGCGCTGGACTCAGCGCATCCTTTTCCTGACTGGAGTCCTCGCACTCGGCTACGTCGGTTTCACTTTGCAGGATGCGAGGCTCTACCAGGTGTCTGCAAAGCGGTCCCTCGAAAGCCAGATCGAAGTGGCGAAAGAGCAGACGGCGGCTCAGCCTCAGCTCGCAATTAAGAAGGGTGATGTTCTGGGCCGCATTGATATCCCGAGGCTGGGCGTCTCGGTGGCCGTTCTACAAGGGACGAACTCGCGGATCTTGAGGCTGGGGGCGGGACACATCGAGGGCACTCCACTTCCTGGAGAAGCTGGAAACAGTGGAATTGCCGGGCACCGGGACACCTTTTTTCGTGAGTTAAAAGACATTCGCACGAACGACGAGATTCAGCTACAAACCGCAACTGGGGTCTTCCACTATGAGGTGGACTGGGCGAAGATCGTCGCTCCTGATGACGTCGGCGTCTTGTCTCCCTCTACCGAGTCCAGACTTACCCTGGTGACCTGCTACCCATTTTATCTGGTTGGTCCGGCGCCGAAGCGGTTCGTGGTGCGCGCGCACCAGGTGTCACTCACAAACCCGGCTTTGAGAAGTGTGCAGTTTTGAGCAGCATTGCGAGAGACCCCGCTCTATAACTGACAAGCATGGCAACCAACCCAACTCTCCTGTGCATACACCGGCACCCGGCGCAGTTGCGTTCCTTGCAGGAGAATGGATACCAACTGTTAACCGCGACCAATGGCCACGACGGCTTACGATTGTTTGCTTCCCAGCCTGTGGATGCGATTGTGCTCGATTACCATCTCGGAATGTTGGATGGCGCAGTGGTTGCAAATGAGATCAAGCGGGTCCGGCCGACGATTCCCATTGTCATGATGGCTGACAATCTGGAATTGCCTGACGGCGCTCTGAAATCCGTCGACGCACTGGTGACCAACTCCGACGGCGCCCACTTCTTGTGGGCGACTGTTCACTTTGTCTTGAATGTGAAGCCAGCCCAGAGTCGTGAAGGAAAGCGCCAGTCACGGATCAAGTTGTCACCGGGCTCGCAGGACGCACCTTTTTCCGCAACCGCGTGGAAAAATATCCGAACGGGAACTGTCAGGTTCTGAGCGCTGTCCACAAACAGCGGAGCTAAATGTCCGAGGCTAACCTCGCGGCTCGAACTCCCAGAGATTCCGAGCTCTAAGTCGATTCCCGATTTAGTCGCCTAGAGCGTAAAGAACAGGCAACAGATCACAATTGACCATCTATCAACCGGGCGGTGTTGGACAATAGTGAATGTGAAAGCGGAACAACTCTCGCTGCGGCGTATCTTATCGGTCCGTTGCCCGATGTGCCACGCTAAACCGAAGCAACAGTGCACCCTTAGCACGGGGCATCCATGCGTCAAGACGCATCTCGCGCGAACCCTGGCTGCTGCCAAGGCTCCGCCCCCTGAGAGCCTGGTTCAGTGGGCTTTGCGAATCCTGAAGCAAGGCACAAGCCGTGGCTTTCGCGTGCTTTTCCAACACAAATAGAATCGCGTACGCGGCAGATCGGGACCTCAGCTGCGCTGTGTCCTTTCCTATACTGAGCGACGGCCGCTCACCAGGTTAATCACCAAGACCACCAACGCGACCACCAGCAACAGGTGGATCAGACCGCCGGCCACATGAAGACTGAATCCGAGAAGCCAAAGCACCAGAAGTATGACAAAAATTGTCCAAAGCATCGAGTTTCTCCTTCGCTTAATTCTAGATCTTGAAGTCTTGCTTTTTCATTAGGCGTTTCCGAACGCCTTTCCACACTCCAAACAACACCGTCGGGAACGTGGGGTAATCAGATTGCAGAAGGGACACATCCTTTGTGACCCGACTCTCTGTTTTGTAGGTTTAATCGTCGCGGTCACCCTCAGGAGTGAATCGATAATGACTGCCAGCCTTTTACGAAAGCGGTCGCGAAGCCGGCCATTCCTCATCGATTCACCAGCGCTCTCAGTCGAGGAGCTCTCGGCTAGTACCTTCTGCACGTCAACCATGACAGGGCCAGGGGTCGAGATGCTGTGCAGGATTGCTCATAATCCGCCAAAAACTTCGAGTGGCCCGGTGACAGCCGGCGAACGCCACTTTCGACCCCTGGACCGAAGTGAGCAATTAAGACCAGCTATCATTTTGACCCTGAGCGATGATGATGGTGGAGACGAGCTCTTCTTCTCTCTCTATTCAGGTCTCTGAACTAAGTCAGTCAATCTGAAGTCCTCCCCTCTTAGTTCGGCGTCTCCTAAAAGGAACAATTCATGAAAAAGACAATTTCACTGTTATTGATGAGCATGCTGGGCATGGCTGGAACGTACGCATTCGCCGGCTCAGACCGGGAAGACACGGTCGACCGCATGCAAAAATCCGTCGAGGTTCTGCAGTCCATCATGTCAACCCCCGACAAAGGTATTCCCGAGGAAGTGTTGAACGGTTCAAAGTGCATCGTTGTAGTGCCGAACTTGCTCAAAGGCGGCTTCATCTTTGGTGGCAAGCACGGACGTGGCGTGGCTTCTTGCCGCACAGCTGAAGGTTGGAGCGCTCCCGCATTCGTTTCGATTGGCGGCGGCAGCTGGGGATTGCAGATTGGCGTCGAAGGCGTGGATCTGGTCATGCTGGTCATGAACGACCGTGGCCTGCAGCATCTGCTTTCGACCAAGTTCGAGCTTACCGGTGAAGGATCAGTGGCAGCAGGCCCAGTCGGCCGTCACACTTCAGCCGGAACGGACGTATTGCTCAACACTGAAGTGCTAACCTACTCGCGCTCGAAAGGCGTGTTCGCCGGGCTGACGTTGGAAGGTGCGGTAATCGAGCAGGATAACGACTCGACTCGCGCCATTTATGGCCACCACATGATGTTCCGCAACATCCTTTCGGGCCATGCGTCAACTCCCGTAAGCGGAGAGGCGTTTGTGAGGGCTGTGTCCGAAGCGGGCCACCAGTCCCATGTCGCGGAAGCACGAGAAGACAGCAAATAGTCAGTTGCATCAGAATGGCAGCAGCGAGTTGATTTGCGGCTGACCGGAATCCCAAAGGTTCCGGTCAGCACTACAAGACCCTGGCACCTGCTAACAAGCTCTTGCGTCGGCCTTCAATCATGCGCGAAATGAACTACGACGGCGACTGTATTTCTGACAATCGTTCAGGCGGCATTTTCTAACCCTTCTGCTCTGGCGCCGGGCCATTTGCCTCTGCATTCCTGGATACAAGCTGCATTCAGCAACTTTGATGGCTGATTTGCTTACTTCGCGACCGGGGCTGGCCGCAGACTTGGTGTAAGGATCGTGAGCTCGCCGACTTGTTCCCTCTTCGCGGTGCCACGCAGTTGGGCGTGATCCATCATCCAAACCTCGGGAATGATTTCGCCGACGAGTTGTCCGTGACAGAAAAGCCGCACCACCGAACTTTCAGAAACGACAATTCCCACGGCCTTGGTAACTGCGCTCATGTTGGCGGCAGCAATATGACGGCTGCCGAGTCCCAGCGGAACATCCACCTGCGCTGCCACGGCGTCGAGGTACCGGCACGCGGAAAGGACGATTCCGGAGCGGCTTACCACGAAGCCACCATCCAGTTGCGCTAATTCCTTGACGGTTCCACGGAGATTGAGATCGGTGACGTGCCGCGAAGACTCCGAATGCCCCGACAATGGATCCAAAATCAACGGCCTGGATCTGGCGAGCACCGCATCCTCATC
>Ga0209380_10000286_pt1 | contig 35064 bp, 29 predicted proteins | sample HubBroMetageWFT6_FD_188347 | JGI IMG/M metagenome (GOLD analysis project Ga0209380, IMG submission 188347) | Warmed and freeze-thawed soil microbial communities from the Hubbard Brook experimental Forest, New Hampshire - Hubbard Brook CCASE Soil... | ecosystem: Environmental > Terrestrial >... | reverse complement strand
ACCCGTCTGCTGCAGGTTGTTCGGTGCGACGAGGAATCGATGTTGATAGCCGTTTCGGTTCACCAGAGATGCGCCTTCATAGTTGTAGCCGTTTTCCGGCAGGCCGTGGCTGACATAGCCGACGCCGACGTCATACGCACCATACAGCGTGATGCCGTGCCAACTCAGCGCGCAATCGGTGGTGGCGAACTCGTGGCCGCTCGTGCAGGGATCGTGGTCCTGCGCCGAGGATAACGTAGACGAAAGACTGAGAACGAGGGCGGCGAACAGCAGAGCAATATTACGCACGAGGACCTCCAGCGTCAGGGATTGAAGCGAGGAATTAAGAAGTGTATATGAAATATTGTTTCGATGTCTTAGATGACACGGATATATACGTTTCTGTTCCGACGGAAGCCAGAGAGCCGCCATATTGACCGTCCCTCGTGTTGACTGTAGGATTTTGTTCCGATGCCGGAGAACCGCAAATCGGGACGGAAGAATGAGGGGTTGCTGAAACTCCGCGATGCGGCTCTGCAACTCGGCGTCAGTTTTCCCACCATCAAACAGTGGATTTACAGGAAGAAGATTCGCAGCGTCCCGACTGCAGGAGGACATCACCGTATCCCGCAGAGCGAACTAGACAGGTTGCTGTTCCGAACCAGAGGGAAAACGGTTGCGGAACGAACTCAGGCGACGCGCCGGGTAAGCGGACGTAATCAACTCGTGGGTCGCATCGATCAGGTTCGCATCAGCGGCCTGATGGCGGAAGTGAAGATTTCCATCGGAGAACAGCAAATCACTTCGATCATCACCGCAAGCTCAGCGCGTGAAATGCACCTCAAGCCCGGCCAAACCGCGGTCGCCCTGATTAAAGCCACCGAAGTAATGATCCTCCGCGTCGGAGACTGATGGCCAGGGAGTGATGGCAGGAGACTGATCGCCGAAGACTGATGGCCCGGATCATTCGGCTGGGTTCCGGCACGGGCGGGACGACCATCGTGTTAGCATTTACCTGTAGTGGCATTCTCCTCTCCGCTCTCCGCAGGCGTGCGCATGGCTCGCTATCTTGGCACTTCCGTTCGCGTTCTCCTGGCGGGATGCGTGGTTTTCTTGAGTCTTGCTTCCCGCGCGGCCGAGCAGTCGCCCTGGCTTGAGGTCCACTCTACTCACTTCACCGTCATCACCGACGCAGGCGAGAAAAAAGGCAAGGAAGTCGCGTTGCGCTTCGAGCAGATGCGGGCCGTCTTCGCCACACTGCTGATGAAGGAGCGCCTCAACGAGCCGCTCCCGCTGACCATCCTCGCCTTCAAGAACGACAAGGACTACTACCAGAGCGCGCCACTACGCCAGGGTCAGCCCATCCGCGTCCCCGGCTTCTTCCTGCCAGGCGAAGACCAGAATTTTATCGTGCTGAACTTATTGCAGGAGGAATCCTGGCGCGCCGTGGCCCATGACTTTGCCCATCTGCTCCTCAACTACAACTATCCCGAGGTCCAGGGATGGTTCGATGAAGGCATGGCCGAATACTTCGGCTCCATCCGCGTCGACGACAAGAAGTACGAGATTGGCGGCGACCCCGAGCTGTACTCCTTCGTCGAAGACCTGCCGCAAAACCCGCCTGCGGCAAGCACTTCGCCGAAATCTCTAACCGAGCTTCTCGGCGGCCAGGCCTGGCTCCCGCTGCCCGACCTGTTCAACCTGAAGCAGGACACTTCGACCAACGCCGAAGCCACGCACCGTACCCTCTTCTACGCGCAGTCCTGGATGACGATGCATTATCTGCTCCACGAGAAAAAGTTGCCGGAGACAGGAACCTATTTTGATCTGGTCGAGAACCAGCACGTGCCCGTGGAAGAAGCAATTCAGAAAGCCTACGGCGTGAGCTCGGCGCAGTTCAGCCAGGCAGTGAAAGATTATTTCCACTCACTCGCGCCGCTGTCGCTGGCGCTCGACGCTTCCAGGCAGCCGGGTTTCCGCGGTAACGCGCCCCAGGTCTATCAATTCCCTGAGATCGTGGGACCGGACGACAGCGCGATGACCTCGAAGGTTCTTCCTGAGACGGATGCCCGCGCCATTGCGGATGAGGTAAGAGTCAGAATTCCCGACCGCCGCGACGCTGCGCTGCAAGATTTGCAAGCGCTGGCTACAGCGCCCAACCCAACTGCTGCCAAGAAAGCAGACGCTGTCAGGAAAGCAACCGATCAAGAAGACAGCAAAAACGCTCTTCCGGTCGCGGTCGCCGGCAACGAGATCGCCCACCGCATTTTGGCCTGGGACCACTTGCAACACTCCGAGTTTGACGATGCAGCTGAGGAACTAGGGGACGCCGCTGCCCTCAACCGGGGCGATATGTGGATTCGCTACTACTTTTCGGTGCTGAAATACCGCGTGTCGCAGGCCAAGCACGGCGAGATCATGGGCCTGCCCAACATGATTCAGGACCTGCGCGCGGTGCTCGAGTGGTATCCGGAATTCGCCGAGGCCTACGACCTGATGGCCACGGCGCGGCGGGAAGGTGGCGGTCCGGTGGGGGCGATGCAAGCCGAACGCGCCGCTATCCAACTCAGTCCGCGCAACCAGCAGTATGTCTACCATATGGCGGAAATCTACGGTGAGGATAAGAAGTGGGAAGCCGCGCGCGCCTTGCTGGAACACCTTAAGACCAGCAGCAATCCGCAGATCGCCGCCGCGGCTGGCGAGCGGCTGGCTCAGCTCGCTACCGAACAGAAATACGGTGTCTCGCCCGCGACCGCAGCTTCGGCCCAAAAAGTCTCCAAGCCAAGTTCCCCGTTCGATGTACTGGAACAGGACGCCGCCAAGCGCGCCGCAACTGAGCAGGCAACGCAATCCGGCACCGCGGACAAGCGGCCTACGAAGTTCTTTCAAGGCCGGCTGGTAGACGTGGATTGTTCCCAGTCCCCGGCCGCCGTTCTCACCGTAAGCTCCGGTGGCGCAGTCCTGAAGCTGCGCACCTCCAATTACAAGTCGCTGCTGCTCATCGGAGCCGACGCCTTCTCCTGCGAATGGAATAACCGGTCGGTCTCGGTGAATTACAAGTCCGGTGGAATGTCCGACGGCGATTTGGTGTCGCTGGAAGTGCGGTGAGGCGATTTTCGGGCTTCGGGCTTTGGCTTTCGGGCTTCAGTTCCTGACACCTCCGCTGGCCCGCGAATCCAGAATGAAGTGCTGTTCGGATGCGGGAAATCGGCCCGCCGAATGGGATCAGATTGGCTGCAGGCCGCGGCCCTGGCGCCGATATTGCCAGTGTGAAGCATTTCGTGTGGATCGTTGTCCTGCGACTGGCCGCGTCTGGCGCGGACGCTTACTACACAAACCGCAACCTCCACTACAACCTCCACGAAGTGGGCTTCCAGGAGCACGATCCGCTAATGCGGCCATTCGTGCATAACACGACAGATCTGAGCCTCAGCTTTGCGGCGGGCAGCTGTGGCTTCACGTTTGCGGAATATCGTCTGCTGAAAGGCCACGACAAACTGAGCAACAGTGTCGCAGCCGTCGATTTCGCCTCGCACGTCTGGGGAGCCGCGACCAGCGCCGAAGGCTTGCGGGATGCCCGCGTCGATTCCACGCCGAGGGGCGATCATTCCGGTCGCCCGGAACCGGCGCGACCGAAGTCCGTCGATTGATGAGCCGGGTTTCTTGTCATTCCGCCGCTCTCTAAGCTCTCTGATTCAACAGCCGCTCGACTCTCTCCGGCTCGCAGGCGATGATCTTCAAATAAGCCTGGGTTGGCCGGTCCGGACGCGCCCGCCCCTGCTCCCAATCGCGAAGAGTGCCAAGCGGGATATGATAGCGGACGGCGAATTCCTCCTGCGTTAATGCCAGAGCGCGGCGAATGATTTTTGCCTGGGGCGTTCGCTTCATCCGCCTAAGATCTTCGGTAGTCAACGGCCGCGCGTCGCGGTCAGTACGGGCTGCCGCCTCGACGGCCCCGGGTGTCATAGGCTTAAGCGTTTTGCCGGAAGTAGTCGTCTTGCTCATTCTGGGCCCTTCGGGCAGAAATAATGCGAATGCGTTCCTCGCGTTCCGTATAGGCTACAAATAACAGGGCCTCGCCTTCGGCCGCTCCGATGATGACAAAACGCTCCTCGCCATGTTCCTCCCTCTCATCCAGCCGTTCAACGGCGAACGGGTCGCTAAACACGGCCTTCGCCAAATCGAAGCTCACACCATGCCTTCGGAAGTTCGCTTTAGCCTTGGCGCCGTTCCACTCAAATTCCAGCTTCATGATACTACGGGATACCAGTAGGCAGTCAAACGCAGTCTAACAATAGGTATTTTTCTCACAGCCTGTCTGTGACATCTGACCTTTCGCCCACAACTCAAATCAGCGATGATGGTCGAGGCCGTGAAGGTCTGCTTCCGAGCGAATCGGCACTCCCTAAGTCCTTTGTTTCACGGATTTTAGTATCTAAGTTCTTTGACATCCGGATTTTGCGGGGAATTTCCTGCTTAACCTGATGATTCCAAGGATAGGAGGGGGGAGGGGGATACCCAGAACCCAATGGGGACCGCCTCCAGCGAAGGTTTCTCCAGCGAGTGCGCGCGAGATTTATTCCGCGGGAGAAATCCACCGACGCGTCGGCAGCGCGGTGCTGCAGGCAAACAGCAGGTTCCTCCACTCCGCCGTCGCTGGCGCTCCGACTCCGGTCGGAATGACAAGATAAAGGGACTGGCCTTCGCAAGCGCAGCAAGAAACCCTCCCGCTGCAAACGGGAGGGTTAGTAATTGCGGTACTGGCAGGTCTAAGCGCGGACGACGTTGCCCGCCTGAAAGCCTTTGGGGCCTTTGAGCAGATCAAACTCCACGGTCTCACCCTCGTTGAGTGAGCGATAGCCGTTCTCCTGAATGGCGGAGAAGTGCACGAACACGTCCTCTCCCGTGGAGCGCTGGATGAATCCATATCCCTTCGCCCCGTTGAACCACTTTACTGTTCCCTTCTCTCTCACAGAAAAACTCCTTTCCCTGATCATTAAGAATTAGTTTCCCGGAGTTCCCGCATCGTAGCCCCGAACCGCACGGAGCGCCCCCTCGAGAAAACCAGTGAAACTCGGTTGCGTCTCTCTGTGCCTTAGAAATTGCCCCCAAAGCAAAAGACTCCTCGGTTCTACGACGCATGAAGAAAATGCGGCGAGAACTTCCGGAGCCCTGGACCGTCGGCGCTGATTTCTACCGCCCTGCTCAAGACATCAACCTGCCTTACCCACTCACTCCCCGACTCTCATCGGTTCGTGCGCCACAGATAATAAGGACTATTAAATCGTTACGCAAGAAAAATTAGTGACAATAACCTCGGGTCACATCTAAACCTTTCACAAGGTATAAGAAACGACGCGCCTTAGCTGCTGGACCTTCGTTCCCCGGAGAACCGGAACCTGACCGCAACCCTTTGATAGGATTAGAGAACAGCCTGTGCCCGATCAAACCACAGCTACGATTTCACGACCCGCAGGGGATGCACCGAACGTTGCACCGAGCGTTGCACCGACGATCCTCGCTCGGCGCCCGCCCCGCCCGCGCTTCGGCGGGAGGGCGATTTCGACTGCGAAATACCTTCTGCGCACCGATGTGCACACCTTTGCCTTCTCGGTTGCGGCCAACTCGATCCTGTCGTTCTTTCCTTTCGTTGTCCTGTTGATGACGCTTATCCGGCGCGTTTTTCACTCGCGCGTCATGTACGACGTAGTCGTCGAGTTGCTGCGCGATTACATCCCCGCCGGCCAGGAATTCGTCATCCGCAACCTGAACGCCATGGTGGATGCGCGGCAGCGTGTGCAGATTGTCTCCCTGATCATCCTGCTCGTGACCTCGACCGGAGTGTTCGTGCCACTTGAGGTGGCGCTCAACCGCATCTGGAACTTCCCCACTAACCGCTCTTATCTTGGCAATCAATTGGTTTCGCTTGGCCTGGCGTTTGCTTGCGGCGTTCTGGCTCTGCTCTCGATTGGAATGACCGCGGGGATCGTGCGACCGTTCGAATTCGTGCTGCGCGGCCACGCCATCGCGCTGGTGCGCCTGGTGGAGTTCCTGGCAATGAAGGTCTTCGCGATCGGCGCCAGCATCGCCATCTTCTTCCTCATCTATTGGGTGCTTCCCAACGGCAAGGTTCCGGTGCGCGCTGTGCTGCCGACCGCCATTATCATGGGCCTGCTGTCGGAAGCGCTGAAGTACGGCTACATCATGGCTCTGCCGCGGCTCAATTTCGCGGAAGTCTACGGGCCCTTCGCACTGTCGGTAAGCCTGATGTTCTGGGCATTCCTGACCGGTCTGCTCCTGCTCGCCGGCGCCAACCTGAGCGCCGAAGAGCATCAGCGGCACGGCTGACCCAGAGTGGGAATGACTCTCTAATTCACAGGCTCGCTGTGACATCCGTCACTGCATCGACCCTTGTTGCTAGCTAGGATATTCTCGGTTTCCCAGATTCCTCCGAGCAGACATTCATTCCCAGGTGATGGCTATGTCCGGGAGTTGCTGGCGTCTGCTCGCCGCTTTCTCGCTGATCTTTGTAACGCTGATCCTCGTATCGATGATCGCAACACCTCTGTTGGCCGGGCAAGACGCCGCCGTCGATCGCTCCGCTACTTTGTCGCCGACCCTTCCCCCGAAACGGTCGCCGCCAACGTATTCGGCGCCGATTGTGCCAGTCCGTATTCCTCTGCCTCCTAATCTGCCTCGGCGCTACCCGGGAAATCCAAGTCCTGGCGCTCTTCGGCAACTCGTCCGAGCCGCGGGAATCATTTTCTCTGGTCGCGTCACGTTCATTGGGCAAGCCGCGTCGTTCGCCCGTCCATATCGTGCCCCCACCGCCATCACCTTCCAGGTTGAACATGCCATCCGCGGCACCTCGAAGGGTAAGAGGTTGACGATCCACGAGTGGGCAGGCCTTTGGACCAGCGGCGAGCGCTACCGAGTCGGCCAGCACGTTCTGCTGTTCCTTTATTCCCCGAGCAAGCTGGGCCTGACCAGTCCGGTGGCTGGGGGCATGGGCAGGTTCCCGATGGATTCCCGGGGCCAGATCGTGATGACCGCACAGCACCTCGAGTCCCTGGCAGAGGACCCGATCCTAGGGGGGAAAAGCGTCGTCCCTTATGCCGACTTCGCGATGGCCGTACGCCGTTCGGGCGGGGAGGAATGAACCAGACGTGAGCTTACCGAAGAGCACCACACTGAGGAACACCTCACCGTGGAACACCTCACTGAGGAACAGCAGCGCACGCTCATTCTTTTTCCGCCTGGCAACAGCCGTGGCCATTGTGCTTTTATGCGCTGTGCTTGCCCGTGCCGGCGGCCCTAAGTATGTGGCAGGTTCCAGCTACTTCGATCCCTCGACTATGGGCCAGCCCATTACCTGGTCCCTCGGCGTGGTGAACTATTACACGGACCAGGGTGATCTCAGTCCCATCCTGCCTAACGCCGCAGCCAACTTGTTTGTGGCCAGCGCCTTCACGCAATGGACTTCTGTCTCCACCGCAGCGCTGACAGCGGTAGACGCCGGCCAGCTCGCCGAAGACGTGAATGGCGCCAATATCGCTATCAACTCCAACGGGACCGTCACCGCCCCTGCCGACATCACTCCGTCAGCCACGCAATCTCCCGTGGGGGTGGTCTACGATTTCGACGGTTCGGTAACGGACGCCTTGCTCGGCGCCGGAGCGGGCGATCCTTCGCAGTGCTTCTGGAATGCGGTTTACGGCGGGGTGGACAACTTCGGTGCGGGAGCGAATTTCCTTCACGCGCTGGTGGTGATCAATGGCCAGTGCGCGCTCGAGCCCTCGCAACTCACTGACGTGGAATACCGGCTGGTGCGGGTGCTCGGCGGCGTGCTCGGCCTGGGTTGGTCGCAGATGAATCTGAGTGTGATCACCGGCAATTCGGATCCTACGCTGGCTGACTTCGCCGGGTTTCCCATCATGCACTATATCGACCCGCTGGGTTGCGTGCCGATCACGATCTGCTACGCCAATCCTTACCAGCTTGCCCCCGATGATATGGCGGCGCTGACGCGCCTCTATCCCCCTTTGGTCCCACCCACCACGGCCCGCATTTACGGCTCGGTTTATTTTGCGGATAGTCAGGGCAACATCGCCCAACCCATGCAGGGCGTGAACGTAGTGGCGCGTTGGATTGATCCTGCCACCGACCTGCCCTCAGAGGAGTACGGGGCGTCGTCGGTTTCTGGATTCCTGTTCACCGGCAACGCCGGCAATCCCATCACCGGATTAACCGACCCGTTGGGAAATGCCTATAGCGAGTTCGGATCCACCGATCAAACGCTGGAAGGATTCTTCGATCTCGGCGGACTACCTGTCCCGAACGGCGCCAGCACTGCGCAATACCAGCTTGCGATCGAGGCTCTGGATCCGTTGTGGTCCGCCGGTGTGTGCCCCTATGATCCGTTGCAAGTCGCGCCCTCGGGAATTTTTCAGCCTGTCGTGGTAACCGTGAACGCAGGTGGCGAGTTTGGGCAGAACATTCTTATCTCAGCAAGCGCCCAGCCAGTTCCTCCTTTTGCCGCGACGGAAACCTGGAGCGCTCCAGCGGCGGTTCCTGCCCCAGGCGATTGGGTCGGCTCGCTTAGCGGCTATGGTGATGTTGGCTACTTCCTGATCACTGCCCAGGCGAACCGCACCCTGTCGGTAGCCGTCACCGCGCTCGATGAAACTGGCGCGCCCAGCGAGTCCAAGACCGCACCTGTGGTGGGCATGTGGACGCTGGGTGATGCGCCGGGTACCGCTCCTCAAACTCTTACGCCGGTCCCATTCAACGTACTCGGCTTTGGGATGAGCCGTCTCGATGCGCAAGTCCTGACTTCGAACAGCTTCATCATCGGCATCGCCGACCTGCGCGGCGACGGCCGCCCTGATTACCACTACCATGCCCATGTCCTCTACGGAGACTCGGTCAGCCCGTCGCGAGTCCCGGCCAGTGGTGGAGCAATCACTTTGCTGGGTACGGGCTTTGCGCCCAGTCTCGACGTCGCCGTTGGCAGCTTAAGCGTTCCACTGATGGCCACCGACGCCAGCCAGATGCTGCTGTCCGCTCCGGCGCAAAGCGATGGACCTCAAACCATCACGATCAGCGATCCGGTCAGCGGAGCATTCTCGATCATGACCAACGCGCTCACCTTCGGAGCCGCTTCGACCGACCAGATCGTCTTGTTGCAGGGAGTAAGTCCTCCCACGCCCCAGGGGACGCAGGCCGTCAATCCCGTGACGGTGCAGGTGCTCGCTTCCGATGGCATCACACCAGTGAACGGCGCCACCGTGGCATGGACCACCACCAACGGAGCCACCCTTTCGGCCTGCGCCGGCACTTCCACCTGCTCAGTGATCAGCGACGAAAGCGGAATGGCTTCGACCTGGGTTACACTCGTCAACCCGGGAAATGCAGCGATCACCGCGGCTCTCGCCCCCGCCGTCTACACCCCGGCTCAGTCCGTCACCGCGACGATGACGGCTACATCCTTGCCGTCGCAGATCGGAGTCACTACACCCTACCTCTGGATCGCCCAGGGAGCATCGCTCAGTTTGCCACTGACCGCGCTCGTGGTGGACATGGGCACGCCGCAAAGCGATGTCACCGTGAACTTCTTCATCGCTCAGGGGTCCGCATCGCTCAGTGCCGCCAGCGCCGTGACCAACATTAACGGCAACGCGTCGGTCACACTTACCCTGACGAACTTCACCGCCAGCGTGCAACTTAGCGCTTGCATCGCTCCAGGAAATAGCCCCTGCCAAACCATCTATGGGAACGCGGTGGTGGCCGCGATGATGAACTTGCAGGCGGTATGGGGCGCTGGCCAAGTGGTGACGGGGCCGACGTTTCAACCGTTGACCGTGCGCGTAACGGATTCCTCCACGCCTCCCAATCCTGTCCTCGGAGCCGGCGTGCTGTTTCAATCCACTGTGCTGCGACCGATAGGGAACGACCTGACATTGACGTCGAGCGGCCCCACGGTCACGCAACCTGGCATGCCCGTTATCCTCAGTGCCAGCCAGACCACCGTGCAGAGCGATGTCAACGGCTTGGCCAGCTTTGTGCCTTCAGTGGGATCTTTCACCGGTCCGCTGGAGATTGAGATTGAGGTAACGGCAGGAACCACGGCCGCTCTGCAGGATATGATGGAAACTTTTCCGGCGGCCGGCAGCGAGGATAATCCCTCTGGGATCGGGTCGCGGAGGGACCATCGGCAATAGCCCGCCAGTTCAGCGGCAGAGTCAGCCTCGCTGCGCTTGGATGGACAGCCGAGGCGGCTGTCCCCACATGGGCCTTGGCGAAGCCCGAAAGCCGGAGCCCGAAGCCCGGCTCACTTCTTCGTCCCCTGATCTTTCGTCCATTGATCTACCCAGGCGTTCACTGTTTCGTACCATAGCCGCGAATTCTGCGGCTTGAGTACCCAGTGGCCTTCGTCGGGGAAATACAGCATCTTTGACGGGACGCCTTCCATCTGCAGCGTGGTGAACAGATCGAATCCCTGCGACACGTCGAGGCGGTAATCTTTCTGCCCGTGAATCACCAGCGTGGGCGTCTTGAAATTTTTCGCATACTCATGTGGTGACCATTTGCGATACAGTTCGCGGTTGTCATAGGGAGTGCCTTTGAACTCCCAGTCGTTAAACCAGAGTTCTTCAGTATCGCCCCAGGCGGATTCAGCATTGAACATGCCGTCGTGTGACACGATGCACTTGAAGCGGTCGGTGTGGCCGAGAATCCAGTTAGCCATGTATCCGCCGTAGCTGGCGCCCAGCGCGCACTCGCGGTCTTTATCGATGAACGGGTAAGTCTTTTCGGCGTAGTCGAGGCCCTTCATCAGGTCTTCAAACGGAGCGCCACCCCAGTCGCCGTTGATGGCGTCGATGAACTTCTGTCCGTAGCCGGTCGAGCCGTGGAAGTTGATCATGATGACGACATATCCATCCGCGGCGAAGAGTTCGGGATTCCAGCGGTAGCTCCAGTCGTCTCCCCAGGCGCTCTCCGGGCCGCCGTGGATGAGGAACTTCACGGGATACTTTTTGCTGGGATCGAAGTTTGGCGGCTTGACCAGGAAGCCTTGGACCTTATCACCGTTAGCGCCTGGGAACCAGAAAGAATCGAGGGGGGACATGGCGACTTGGGAGAGGACGGCGTCGTTGAGATGGGTGAGAGGTTCGGCCTCGGACAACTGACAATTCGGAGCCTCGTAGCCTGGCGGCGGTACTTTTCCGTCGCGATACGAAATGGTGCAAGGCGGCTCGGATGCTGATGCACGATAAAGCTCGATGGGACCTGCAAGCGACATTCGGGTGAAGACCAACGTGTCGCCCCTCGGAGCAACGACCTGATCATCGTTAAAGTTCGAAACCACTTCGCGAGGCCACGAACCTCTTACCTTTGCGATGCCGCCTACATTGAACTCGTAAATCGGAGAATTGCTCTTGTTCTCAGAGGAGAAATAAATTCGAGTCGAATCCGTCGACCAAGAAAGTGTTCCTATCCATCGGTCGAAATCTTCCGTCAGATTCGTTTTCTCTCCCGTCTTCCTGTCGTACAGCATCAGCCGGAAGCGGTCGCTCTCGTATCCCGGACGCTGCTGGGCGCGGTAGGCGATGTATTTGCCATCGGGCGAATAGAGAGGAGTCGAGTCGCTGGCGGGATTGTCGGCGGTGATGTTCTTGGCCGGGCCTCCATTGATCGAGACGATCCAGAGATCGTTGTTGGTGGAAGCGGCCGGATTCTTGTCGTGATTCGAGGTGTAGCAAATCTCCTGCCCGTCGGGCGAGAAGGCGTAGTCGTCCTGCCCACCGAGAGAGAACACAGGCGCATCGTAGTCGCCGGGCGTAAGGTCGCGGGGGGGTGGGAGTCCCACACGGGCGCTGGACATCGGCGGCGGCGGAAGCGTAGCCGAAACAGTAAAGATGTGGCTGCGCTTACCTTCCTTGTACGAATTCCAGTGTCGATAGAGTAGATGAGCGAAAATCTGGGCCTTAACCTTGGATTGCTCTGCTTCCTCTGATCTTTTCGCGTTGCAAGCCGCTTCCGCGGCAGGGTCACCATCGCATTCTGGATAGACATCTGAGGTAAACAGGATGTTGTTCCCATCTGGCGACCACAGTTCCCCGCCAGCCTCCGTCGCAATCGAAGTCAACTTATGAGCGGCCGTCACGGTTCCTGCTGTGCCGTCAAACTCCGCAATCCAAACCTGCGATCCTCCCTCTTTCGCAGAGAGAAAAGCAAACCTCTTGCCATCCGGCGCCCAGCGCGGACGGTCGGCATCCTGATCGGCGATAATCTCTCGCTCCTGACCTCCAGCCGTAGGCACAATCCAGATGTGCGGCGTCTTCGTGTTGGCCTCGAGACTGACATCGACCACGCTGAAGATCACCCACTTGCCGTCGGGCGAGACCACAGGCTCACCGACGCGCTTGAGCTTCATCATGTCTTCGAAAGTGAAGGGATGCTTGGCCTGCGCGACGGCACACAACGTGAAAGCGATGAGGAAAAGAAAAGCAAGAAGGAAACGGCGCATGCGGGTAACTCCTCGGCAAACCGATGAGTGTAGCAGGGGAAAGCTTCTAGCTTCTACCTGTCGGGCTGCGGGCTCCGGCCTTCGGGCTTCAGGCTTCGGCTCCTCGCTGCCCGAAGCCCGACAGCCGAAGCCCGAAGCCCACTTTCAACCGCGGCAAACCCTTTAGGTCATCCCGCATCAAATAAAGTGGTAGAACTGCAGCGCCCGCCCCGGCCTCACTGAGCGGAGAGGGGTCGGGGAGGGCCGCCGCGGGCCAAGCTTCCCAGTGTTTCGTAGAGACGTAGGTTGCTACGTCTCTGCCGGCAGAATCCATAGAATATGGCAAGGTCCGAGCCGCTGCACGCAGAGACGTTGCAAGCAACTTCTCAACATAAAGCGCAAATTCAGTAAACTCGCAAATCCAGTAAACTATAGACTATGAGACCGGCTTCCCGCGGTGCGTTGCTTTTCTTAACCCTAGTCCTTCTGACAGGTGTGGCTGCTCTTCCCGCGGCCGCGCAGGAGGGTGCCCTCGATAGCGCACCTCCCACGGGCGTGAAGCCCGAAGAAATCATCACGCGTTTCGCCGCCCGGGAGAAACTGTTCAAGGACGCGCGCGAGCATTACACCTACCGCCAGGACATCAAAGTGCAAACTCGCGACGGCAACACGGTCACCGGCGAGTATCACGAAGTGTTCGACGTGCTCTACGACGACAAGGGCCATCGCATCGAAAACGTTGTCTTCGCCCCTCAATCCACGCTGGAGCAGGGAGGGCTCGGGCTCGACGAAGGCGACGTCCAGGATTTCCGCAACCGCCTGCCTTTCGTCCTGACCACCGAAGAGGTTCCCGAATACAACATCCTCTACGTCGGCCAGCAACAGGAAGATACGTTGCACTGTTATGTTTTCGACATTGCCCCTAAGCAGATTGTCGGTAAGAAGCGGTATTTCCAGGGACGCATCTGGGTGGATGATCACGACTTCCAGATCGTGAAGACTTACGGCCAGGCCGTCCCGGAGACTCGCTCCGCGAAGAGGGGCAAGACAGAACACTTGTACCCGAAGTTCACCACCTGGCGGGAGCAAGTCGACAACCAGTACTGGTTCCCTACCTACACTCGCGCCGATGATACTCTGCAGTTCAACACAGGCGACATTCACATCCGCGAGATCGTGAAGTATGAGGACTACAAGCGTTTCGGTTCCAGCGTGAAGATTCTGTATCAGGGGCAGGAAGTTCCGAAGTCGGACGACAAAGATCAGAAGCAGCCGCAGCCTCCTGATCAGAATCCAGACCAGAAAAAGCCGGACGCGACGACGAATCCGCAGCCGCCACAGAAATAGCTGACAGCTCTCAGCCGAAACCAAGATCCTCGCTTCGCTCGGGATGACGCGACGGGTGTGCTTCGATCTGCGTGATCAGGCTTGGTGTGCTTTGGCTGAGAGCTGACGGCTGATAGCTGACAGCTCTAGTAGAACAAATACTTCCGCCACTTATCGTCGCTGCGCCCCATAAGCCGCATGATGTGCCGGCTGGTGTGGAGGTTGAAGGCGCGGGGTTCGCGCATCAGTTTCATGCCGGCTTCGAGAGGAAACTGGTTGCCCTTGCGGCGGTTGCAGAGATGGCAGCAGGCCACCAGGTTTTCCCACGTGGACGAACCTCCGCGGGAGCGGGGGATCACGTGATCCAGCGTCAGCTCGCCGGAGGGCAGCACGGTAGCGCAATACTGGCAGGTGTTGCGATCGCGCAGCAGGATATTCTTCCGCGACAACGCGCGGCTCTGGTGTGGGATACGGCGGTACTCCAGCAGCCGGATTACCGAGGGCACGCGCATGGCGATGCGCGCCGCATGCAGGAAGTGTCCATTCTCCTCTTCCGTCATGGCCACGCCCTTGAGTACAAGAACCAGGGCGCGGCGGGCCGCGCAAACATTAATAGGTTCGTAAGACGCATTCAGCACGAGCACGGGCGCATGCAGCGCGTTGCCGTTGCTGTCGCGATGCATCGCCGCCGCCGCGAACAGGCCGGCGGCATGGCGTCCCGGTGGTCCTGCGTCGGTTTCGATCCTGCTAGACATAAATCCGGTTGACCTGAATCCGGCTGACAAAAATCTTAAGTTCCCACGGCTTTCGCCATCGGAACTGCATCCTCTCCGATTCTTCCGTCCATCTGACTGTCTTGGGGGCCCGGTCCGATCTCCGCATGCTGGGCCGAGATTTTCAAGGTGCGCGCCACAGTGGCGACCCAAACCTTGGTTGCACCCGCGCGGCGCAATACCTTTGAGCACTCTGAAACGGTCGCGCCGGTGGTGTAAACGTCATCCACCACGAGCACTTCGCGGCCTTTCACCAACTCGGGCTGCGCCACCCCAAAAGCACCGCGCAGGTTCTCACGGCGCTGGTGGCCGGTAAGTCCAATTTGCGATGCCGTATCGCGCTTTCTCTCGAGCACTCCCGTACACAAACGCAAGCGGCTTCCCGGCGAGCCCAGTTTCATCGCGCTGCTGGCAATCAACTCCGCCTGGTTGAAGCCTCGCTGGCGAAGCTTGGTGCGGTGCAGCGGCACAGGGATCACAGCCAGCGAGTCCGCCCCAAATTCCGGTTCGACAGTCGCGATTGCCTCAGCCAGCATTCGTCCGAGCACGTTGGCCGCCGGACGCACGCCGCCATATTTCAGAAGATGAATCAGCTCGCGCAGTCCACTCTCGTAGCTGCCATACGCGGCCGCGCGCACAAAGGGCGGTTCGATGCGACGGCATAGCCCGCACCGGGCCTCCTCCTGACCGTTGGAAAACGCGTACGGGGAAAACAGCCGCTCGCCACAGACGGCGCAAACTCCCCCAGCGATTGCGGGCATGGCATCAAGGCAGTCCTGGCAAACCGGGAGACGCGAGATCTCGAACAAGGGCATTGCGCAGATGCGGCAATCGGAGGGAAACAAAACGGCGAAGATACTTTCGGCGATCTGGCCAGCCCAATTTCGGTTGGCCCAGTTTCGGTTGGCCCGGACCTTGACGGTCGCGGAAGCAATAGAAGGGCTCGCCACTGCAGCTTTGGCCTGGCTAGCCCGAATTCTGTCCCCACTACTGCTGAAGACGGCCTCCGTGTCGCCCGCAGAAATCTTACTTGGGAGGGCGACGCAGCGATTGCCTGCTTGATTAGCAGTATAACGGCGGCCGGGTCCGCTAGGCAACGTTACGATTGGGTCGAGGCGCCGGAGTCGGCAACTTCTTCATCGGTTCTGGCAGTCGCTCCTTCACCGGCACAAACACCAAACGATAGTCCCGCCGGAAGCATTCCGCGCAGCGCACCGGCTGCAAAAGAAAAATCGGCAGCAGCCAGCGTTCGAAGAGCGTCCGGCGCCGCGAGCGGAATCCGACGTCGCTGCCGCAATCGTCGCACTGAAATTCAAAATACCGCTGGAAGAAGAGATGGTCGGGAGAGTTGTTTGCCACAGTACACCTCGGAAGAACGAAACTACGAAGGGGCACGAAACCGATTAACGCCATTTTACCCCCAAGAGAGAAACAAACCAATCGGGAGTCTGACTCAGTAGGACGATGCTGGAACCCGCATCCCACTTGTAATGCAGCCCACTCGCGTGCTAACGTGCCGCCGTTTAGTGTTTTGAATAAGTTACGGCACGAACTTGCTTTCATCTCAGGCTCTACGAGGATCCCACTATGAGCAGTCCAGTCCCCGAATCAGGAACTGGCGTCAAGAAACACGTCCCCTTTGTCCCCGAGAACATGGAGATGAAAGAGTTCACCCTCCGCGCCGTGCTCCTGGGACTTCTGATGACGATCGTCCTCGGAGCAGCCAACGCATACCTCGGCCTGCGTGCCGGCATCACGATCGCCGCCACCTATCCCGCCGCAGTCATTGCCATGGCGGCGATGCGGGCCTGGAAAGGATCGCTGCTCGAAGAAAACATCGCTCGGACCGCGGGGTCTATCGGAGAGTCTGTCGCAGCCGGCGCAATTTTCACGCTCCCGGCGTTTCTGCTGGCCAAGGCGTGGCCTTCTTTTGGCTTTGCCGACGCCTATTGGAAGTCCACGTCGCTGATCATGGTGGGCAGCATCCTGGGAGTTCTGTTTATTTCGCTGGTGCGGCGCGGCATGGTGGAAGATCCTGAGTTGCCCTTTCCGGAATCGTTGGCTGCATCGGAGATCCACAAAGCCGGGCAACGGGGTGCCCAGGCTGCGAAATATCTTTTCTGGAATATCGGCGTAGGCGGCGTGGTGTACATCCTGGGAAAGTTCGGGCTGTTCTCCGCCGACACTGACCTTCACGTCGGCGTCGGTACTCTCGGACACACTCAGGTTCGCCTCGGAACGGCGGGAAGCACGAACATCGTGCCCACTGGAGGAACCACCATATTTGCGGCCCCCAGCGTGAGCCCGGCGTATCTCGGTGTGGGTTACATCATTGGAGTTAAGCTGGCGTCGATCCAGTTTGCTGGCAGTGTGCTGGCGTGGGGACTGTTAGTGCCTTTGTTCATATTTTTTCTCGGGCCGCAGCTCAGAGCATATATTCCGGCCGACACTCCCGACAATTGGGCGACCATGGCGAACGCAGTATGGAGATATATCGTGCGTCCGATTGCGGTCGGCGGAATGTTGGTCGGAGCTGCTTACACCTTGTTCAAAATGCGCGTCAGCCTGACGGCTGGAATTGGCAAGGCATTCGCGGACCTGCGCCAGACCTCCGCTCAGCAAGCCCAGTTGGCGCGCACGGAACGCTACATGAGTTCGAAAACCGTCTTCAGTTTGATTGCCGTGATGTTCGTGCTGATGTGTCTGCTCTACATCAAAATCTCTGGCCTCGTGTGGCCAGCCATCCTCGCAGCGGTGGTGATGCTTCTGGTCGGATTCTTCTTCGCCACCGTGTCGGGCAATCTGGTTGGATTCATTGGATCATCCAACAATCCGATTTCCGGCTTGACGCTCTCGACGCTGCTGATTGCGGCACTGCTGATGGTGGCGCTGGGAGTCTCCGGCACGTCGGGAGTGGCCGCGGTTCTGGGAGTAGCGGCCGTGGTCTGCGTTTCGTCGGCGGTGGCTGGTGAGCTTTTGCAGGACTTCAAGGTTGGTTACATTCTAGGCGGCACTCCTCAAAAGATTCAGGCTGCGGAGCTGATCGCGGTTGTCGTGGCCAGCCTGGTGATGTTTATTCCACTGTGGGTGTTGCATGAGGGCAACATCCGAGCTGGGGGCGTGGGATTTGGGGGCGCCGAACTTCCGGCTCCGCAGGCTGGTCTCATGGCCACATTGGCCATGGGCATTGTCGGTCACGAGATGCCGTGGCCGCTGGTGGTGGTGGGAATCGTATTTGGGATCGCATTAATCATGCTGCAGGTGAAGAGCCCCATGCTGGTGGCGGTCGGGATGTACTTGCCGTTCGGCACCACGTTCGCAATCTTTGTAGGCGGAGTGTTTCGCTCCCTCGGAGACTGGGTCGCCAACCGCCGCGGGTTCAACAGCGCCCAGAAAGCGCGCGTGGAAAACGCCGGAGTACTGATCGCTTCCGGACTAATTGCCGGAGAAGCCTTACTGGGCCTGGTTTGGGCGGGATTGCAGTTTGTCCCCTCGTGGGGCGCGCCCAACCATCCGCCGCAAATCTTCAGCGATCCGTCGTACCTGGTGGGAGGCATGATCGTGCTTGCCGGCCTGGCGGCTCTGATGATCTTCATGCCGGTGACCGCCGCCGGCGACCCGAACGAGCCGGCGCCACCGACGGCAATGATGTAACGACTGTGTGGCGCGGGCGCCCTCGCCCGCGACCTTCGCGCAGCGAAGGGCTTTCGTGATTTACTTTTCCAATGTCAGTAGCCACAAACATTGCATCGATCAAGGAGCGCATCACGACTGCGGCGCGCGGCGCTGGACGCAGCCCGAACGAAATTACGCTGATGGCGGTTAGCAAGACGCAGCCACCAGAGCGCATCCGCGAAGCGTATGAAGCAGGACAGCGCTTGTTCGGAGAGAACCGAGTCCAGGAATTTGCGGCCAAACTCGGTGCGCTTCAAAATTTGCGAGACGCCGAATGGCACATGATCGGGCACCTGCAGACCAACAAGGCCGCAGGGACCGCGGAGTTGTTTCACGCCGTGGATTCGGTCGATTCATTGAAGCTAGCGGAGAAGCTGAACGCGGCGGCTCGCAAGCTTGGCAAAAAGCTGGATGTGCTCATCGAAATCAATGTCGGGGGCGAAGCGGCCAAAAGCGGTATCGCGTCAGACTCGCCGGCGCTCGATCAACTTCTGCTCGCTGCGCCAGGGCTCGAAGCGTTGGCCTTCCGTGGACTGATGACCGTGCCTCCGTTCACCGCCGACCCCGAGGGTGCACGGCCCTACTTCCGCAAGCTGCGCGAGTTGCGCGATGCGATTGCCGCACGCAAGCTGCCGGCCGTTGCCATGAGCCATCTTTCGATGGGCATGTCGCATGATTTCGAAGTGGCAGTCAAAGAAGGCTCGACTTGTGTGCGCGTGGGCACCGCAATCTTCGGCGAGAGGTCAAAGCCTTAGCCGCAGAGGCGCCGAAACACGGAGCAACGAAGTGAGGTTCTTAGATCAGACCTGTGCTGGCTTTCTATTCTTGTTGTCGATCGCGGATTGCCTGCTGGTACCGAGAACCTACACGGGCAGAATCTGGATCTTCGGGACCGCCCTGGCCTTGCTGTTCACTGCCATGTTGAATGTATTGCGACTTCGGAACGGCCGTGGGGTAAAAGGTCTGAGGCTGTTTTGCATCACTGCTAACGTGACGATGCTTGTATTCGCCGTCGCGCTTATGGCGAGCATCGGAAAATCGCGTACGCTGCAGCACCCGCAGGTGCCTCTGGTCGGAGCCCTGCTGTTGGTCGAGACTGCATTTTCACTACGGAAGAACGATTGACTCCCATCCAAGAATCGGGAAGCGCAGTGTCCTTCGCTGTCAAGGTCCATCCTCGCTCGAGGAAAAATGCCATCACCGGTGAACTCGGCGACGCGCTGAAGGTCTCTCTAACCTCGCCTCCCGTGGAAGGCCGCGCCACCGATGCCTGCATCGAATTCTTCGCGAATCTTTTGAAGCTTCCGCGTTCTTCCGTTACCATTGCCTCCGGCCAGACCAGCCGCCAAAAAGTGATCCGTGTCTCCGGGCTCTCGGCCGGAGAAAGTACGCAGACGGCTCGGAATATAGCCGTCGTCAGGGAGCCTTCTTGAGCTTTTCCGAACGCTTTCATGAGATTCGCACCGGGTTCGAGCGCCCCTTCTGGGTCGCCAATATCAGTGAGATCTTCGAGCGCCTTTCTTACTACGGAGCGTTCGCTTCTCTTGCTCTCTATCTGCAAGAGCGGCTGAATTTTTCCGCCGAGCAGACTGGAACACTCACCGGCATCTTCGGTGGCATGGTATGGTTTCTCGCCATCTTCGGCGGCGCGGCTGCCGACCGCCTCGGCTTCCGCCGCGCTCTTTCGATGGCGTATCTCATCCTCGCCGCAGCGTATTTTCTAATCGGCTCCATCGGTGCCTCCTGGCTGGCGCCGATACGCAATGCCGTGCCTCTCAGTTTGTTTGTTGGCTTCATCCTCATCCTCCCTGCACTCGGCATCTCGCTGGTAAAGCCTTGCGTGGTCGGCACCACCGCACGCGCTTCCAAGGAGAACGTCCGCTCGATCGGTTATTCCATTTACTACACCATGGTCAACATCGGAGGCGCCGCCGGACCCTATTTCGCGTCCTGGGCTCATCGCCACCTGGGCGTCGAGGGCGTTTACCGGATAGCGGCGCTCAGCGTCTTCGCCATGTTCTTTGTCGTCCTGTTCTTCTTTCGCGAGCCGCGGCGACCCGGAGATGCGCCTCCGCCTTCCATTGCGACCGTCGCGCGGAATTTCTGCGTCGTCGTCGGCAACTACCGACTGGTTCTGCCCATTCTCGTGATCGCCCTGCTTCTTCGCATCAGCCTGTGGATGTATCCCAGGTTCACTGTGCCCTGGTGGATTTGGGTCGGGCTTCTCGTTCTCGTCCTCGCCGGGATCAGCCGTTTCATGTGGTTTTTAGTACTCTTCACCGGCTACTGGATCGTTTTCTGGCAGCAGTACACCAGCCTGCCGGGCTACATTCACGGCTACATCAATGCAAACGCTGACGTCGAGATCGTCCTCGTCACCGACGGCCTGACCGTAATCTGTCTTACGCTCGCCGTGAATTTCCTGACGCGCAAAATACCGGCGTTTCAAGCTGTGATCCTGGGCACCCTCATCAGCTCAGTTTCGTGGTTGATTCTTGCTTTCCGGCCAACCATCTGGGGAGCGATCCTCTCGATATTCGTCCTCGCCCTGGGAGAGATCATCCAGCAACCGCGCTACTACGAATACATCGCGCTGCTTGCGCCTCCGGGACAGCAGGGCACCTATATGGGTTTTGCATTTTTGCCCATCGGAATCGGATCGCTGATTGGCGGATGGTTCGGCGGCACGCTACTGCATCATTTCGGGGAATTGACGCACCAGCCAGAACGAATATGGTGGGTGATCACTGGCGTGGGTCTAGCGACCACCGCGCTGCTGTGGATTTATGACAAGGTCTTCAGAACGCGTGGCTCTCTCACACCGACCAAGACCGGCTCCACGCCTGCTTGACCGAACCATGCCTCAACCCAAGAGCACTCCCGCCACCGTTGCCGCCCAGATTCGCCACGCACTAAAAGGCGGCGGCTCCGCCGAGCATGCTGGGGGCGTGCAATGGTTCTTCAAAGATGAAACCAAATCGCGAGGCTGGTATACCGCTGACTTGCGCCGCGCCGCTGTCCGTTTTCGACGGGAAGTAAGGAAGGAACAGGGGCTCGACTTCCTGATCGAGGTCGCCGATCATCTTTTTTCCGGCCCGGTACTGGTAGAGAAAGTGGCCGCCGTGTTTTTGCTGGAGAAACTCGACGGCGAGTTCGGCGACGCGGAGTTTAAGAGGTTCGAGACCTGGCTCGACCGCGTCAGCAGTTGGTCCGATCACGACGCTCTGGTGCATGATTTGATCGCTCCCATGATCGCCTCAAAACCTGCACGCGCAAAAGCTGCTTTCCGCTGGGAAAAGTCTCCCAACCGCTGGCATCGGCGAGCAGCCTGCGTGGCCTTGATCCGCGGATCGCGTGCGAAGATGTTCTTCCCGGAGATCACGAAGCTTTCGGACTCACTTCTCGCCGACCAGGACGACATGGTGCAAAAGGGACTGGGCTGGCTGCTACGCGAAACCGCGAAGTTTGACGCCAAACGCACGGTTCCGTATCTCATGAAGATTCGCGCGCATGCCCCAAGGCTGGTTTTGCGTACTGCCTGCGAAACTCTGACTCCAGTTGTCAGGAAGCGAGTTCTGGCCACGGACGGCGTATGAACCATTGGACGAATCTAGCCAGCGCTCGAAGCGTGTGTCCCGGTTTCGGAAGCTATCTAATAACTTTGTGCCGTGGATGCTTGCGCGCTCGACGATTCGGATGTTCCCATTGCCTCAGGGCTCGTGGTGTAATGGGAACACGGCGCTCTGTCAAAGCCGCAGATGCGGGTTCGAGTCCCGCCGAGTCCATTTCCCCAGGTTCCTAGGCCAGAGGGAAGTCTTTCAACGGGGGGACAAAGCAGAGATAGTCCCTCCCGTAACTTGACATTCGTCTCTCTACCGGTTGACACTATAGTGGACAGAGCGCTAATAACTACGGAAATTGCAATGGCTCCAGCTTTAGCTGGGGCCATCGGCTTTTTGGATTTCCTGCCAGTTTCAGAAATAGCTCAGCCAGGCATCGCTGCGGCGCCCTTTCAAATCTGCAAACCAACGACAAAGCGGATAGAGCGTAAGCACGACCACCGCCCAAACCAGATAAACGATCGGCAATGAGTATCCCCATCCTGGCGGCAGAGTAATGGGAAACTGACGGAGGGTCGGGGACTCGAACATCCAATGCACCTGGCCGTACCGGGCATAACACACGGCAACGGCGAGCAGATGGATCGAAGGTATATGCAAGAGGTAATAAAACATGGGTACTTTACCGACGATGAGAGCGGGCCGCAGCCATCGCGGTGTTCCGGCGTCGACCGCCCACAAGAAAAGCAGCGCCGGACCCAGCGTCATCAGGAGGTATAAAAGCGACGGCGGATACTTCGTAGTATTCAAGAATGACAGCGCGGTAAAAACTGCGGATTTCTGCGTGCTCCAGGGCAGCGGATCACCGTAAACATCGACGCCACGCAAAACCAGGAATGCCGCAGTCAAACCGATGCCCAGCGGTAGTAGAAATGCCTTGCGGCGTGTCGACGGCCGACTGTAGATCTGCCCTAGCCCGTACCCCGCCGCCGTAACTCCGATCCATGGGATCAGTACATAGATCACGCGAACGACTCGGCCCGGTTGGTTCACGATGACGTTGGGCGAGTGCAGAATGGACCAAAACGGATTGGAGGAATCGACAGAGTCCAGCAGATTGTGGGTGGCGATCATCACGACGCCGAACGCCGTCACCACGGAAGCCGGCAAGTACACCAATATCGAAAGTACGATCATCGCCCAGCCCAGCGCCCACAAAACTATGAGCATCGTCACGTGGTAGTCGAAGTTAAACTGCCAGCCGAGGCAGCGCGTCACCGTAAGCTCCAGGAAGATCAGCCACAGACCACGTGTGAACAGGAATCGTGACAACTCCGGTTTGGTTTGCTTGCGCAGCGAGAGATAGGCGCCCGTGCCAGTCAGCAGGAAGAAAACGGGCGCGCAGAAATGCGTGATCCAGCGCGTGAAAAATAGGGGGACAGTCGTGGTGGCAGGATCAGTGGGATTCAGTCCCGAATTTCCGAAGAAATCCCGCACATGATCGAGCGCCATAAGAATCATGATGACGCCGCGAACCACATCGATCGCTTCGATGCGGACGCGTGTCGTAACCACCGGCTCGACCGCGGGCTCAGCTATCGCAGGCATCTAGCGTCATAGTGTAACCAAGAATCAGGCGCGAGCAAATTGGCGCTCTTGAATGCGGATCTCGCAACGCCCCGATTCGCCCAAATCCCTCCCTTTGTTTACAATAGACGCTTGCCCATGGACCTGGCTGCCATCCAATCTGCCCTGCGCGAACGCAATATCGACGCGTGGCTGTTCTATGACCATCATCATCGCGATCCCATCGCCTACCGGGTGCTTGGCTTGCCGGCAGGCCTGATGGTCACGCGGCGCTGGTTCTACCTGATCCCGGCGCAGGGCGAACCCGTGAAGCTGGTCCACAAGATCGAAGCTGGCCACCTCGATTCCCTGCCCGGCAGCAAGCGCCAGTACTCCGGATGGCAGGAACTCTTCGACACCCTGAAATCGATACTCGCGCCTTACCGCGACATCGCGATGCAGTACTCGCCCAACAACATCGTCTTCACTATTTCTCTGGTCGATGGCGGGACCATCGAACTGCTGCGCGGTTTAGGAAAGAATATCGTCAGCTCCGCCGACCTGGTGGCGCAGTTCGAAGCCACCTGGAGCGAAGCGCAGATCAAGACTCATTTTGCCGCGCGCGACAGCGTGGATTCAATCGTGGCCGCCGCCTTCAAGGAAATTGGGCAGCGCGTGCGCAACGGTGGCACCACCGAACACCAGATCCAGCAGTGGTTCATGGAAGCGTTTCGCCGCGAGAACCTGCTCACCGACGATCCACCGATTGTTGCCGTCAACGCCAACGCCGGGAATCCGCACTACGGGCCCCGTGCTGATCATCCAGTTCCCATTCGCGAGGGCGATCTCGTCCTGCTCGACGTGTGGGGGAAAAAGGATGTTCCCGGCGCGGTTTACTACGACATCACCTGGATGGGCTTCGTTGGCAAGGCTCCATCGGAACGCATGAGCCAGGTGTTCGAGATTGTGCGCGACGCCCGCGACGCTGGTGTGAAGACCGTGATGGACGCGATCAACGCCGGGCACCGCCTTGCCGGATGGGAGGTGGATCGCGCCACCCGAGGCCACATCAAGAAGAAAGGCTACGGCGATTACTTCATTCACCGCACCGGACATTCCATCGGAACCGACGTCCATTCTAATGGGGCTAACATGGACGACCTGGAAATCCACGACGAGCGCCAGATCCTTCCCAACTCTTGCTTCTCCATCGAGCCGGGCATTTATCTGCCGGAGTTCGGCGTCCGCAGCGAAGTGAACATGCTGGTCCGTCCCAAGTCGGCGGAAGTTACCGGCAACATTCAACGTGAGATCGTAACTATCTGATGGCAAATCAAACCACAGCCAAGTCCAAGGCGGCCGAACCAGCACAGCCCGCCAGCGCAATGTCCGTAATCGCACCCGCGTTGGGCTGGCTGATTCCCGGCGCGGGTCACATCATCCAAAAACGCTGGGTTCGCGGTGTTCTGCTGTTCGTCTCCATCGCAACCCTCTTCGTGCTTGGCCTGCTGATGCAGGGCCACATCTACAAAGCCAATGGCGGAGACATCCTCGACATTCTCGGATTCGTCGGTGACCTCGGAGCCGGCGGAATGTATATCGTGACCCTCGCCATGAACGGAGGCCAGGGCGCGATCGCGTTTGCGATCGCCGACTACGGAACCAAGTTCATGATCGTTGCGGGACTGCTGAACTTCATCGCCGTGGCCGACGCCTACCACATCGCCATCGGGAAGAAACAATGACCATCCAGCTCACTCACTTCAGCGCCGCCTTTGTCTTCGCGCTATTCGCCTCCGTCGTCTTCGGTATCACGCACCGCGAGACCACCCGCGAGATGGTTCGCTACGGATTGTATTGTTTTGTTATGTTCCTCGGCGGGCTTCTGGCCGCGGGCTGGGCCATGTGGCTGGTGCGGAGATAACTTAAAGCTCTACCCCTCCCATACGAACGCATCGAACACTCGCTTGGTCTCGAAGTTCAGGCGGCCGTAGAGCGCCACGGCTCCGGCGTTGGCCTCAGTCACAGTTAGCGACAGCATCGAGAAGCTACGCTTGCGAAGGTTAACGGAGGTCGCAGCCAGCAGCGCCTCACCGATCCCGCGCGACCGGTATTCGGGGAGCACGCACACCTGCGTCACGTGTCCCACATCGTTGCGAACTCGCGAGCACAGGATCAGTCCAATCAAGTTCTTCGCCTTCCGGTCAACGGCAGCATAAGACGATTCAGCGTCGAACAATCCGCATCCCGGAAAACGCACAATATTATTCAGAAAGCGCAGCGATCCGCTCAGCGTGTGGTACTGGTCGTTGATCTGGGCATCGACGTGCCCGCGGTACGCCGCGGTAATTACCGCCGCCGCAGGCTGGTAATCCGCCTCGGTCCACCGCCGGATTTCGACCTCCGGAAATGCTGCTCGCGTCTGAGGCGCGGCTTTCCCCAGTTCAAGAACCATGAAGAGCCGTGGATAACGCTGGAATCCCTGATCGAGAAACGGCCGGGCAACGCTCCCCGCTTCATGGGCGAGCAACTGGGCTTCGACGCGATGAATGCCGGGAGACTGCTGCAACGTCTCAATCACATGCGTCAGAAGCCTGATTTCGACTTCGTGCGCGCTGGCAAGGCGGGCGTCCTTTGCCACGAAAAGATCGCCGACCACTCCCTTGCTGCCTTCATACACAAAGAAGCTGTAGCCGAAGATGCGGCCGCGCTCGATGGCCGCGTATCCCGGAAGGATTTTCGCGTCGACATAGCGCAGGATCATTTCCGCTGATCCGCTGTAGTCCCAGGAAAGCAGGCTCGCCCAGACCCGCGACTCATCGTCGAGCAGGGGACGCAAGTCCACGGAGGAAAAATGTCTGAGGTCGAGAATCTCCACGAGGCTCCTGCAAGGTCGGTCAAGGAACTCCAGCCGGTTTTCTGGCCTCGTTCGCCGCCCCAGAAATCCGAGTGTAGTGCGTTCCTGCACGCGAGGCAAACCGCCGGAACACAGGGCGGCAACATCAGTCTCAACGCGTGGGGGTCACCGTCGCCGCGGCAACCCAGTAGTAGTCCACATGCTGCGCCGCATAGTGCCCGAGGTAAGAGACGCGGCGGCCCGCCACCCACTTCGCAATCTCGACCTGCGAATTCTCCGGCGCCACCAGCAGGTGCTCCTCAGCGGGCACGCTGCCCCAATCGTAGTTGAAGGTTAACTGGTTGCGATAAAAAGTCAGCCCGTATTCCAGTTCACGTCGAACGTGGTAGACCGCCAGCGGCAGCGGATGGGTCTCGATGCCAGCAATTTCCAGCGCCAGCGGACGGGCCGAAAGCGTCTGGTCCAGGGCCACGGAGCCCAGTTTCAGCACAGCTCCTACACTGAGCACAACCGGAATCAGCGTGACAAACCGCAGCATGCGCAAACCCGCCCTGCTAACCAGCGTAAGCGCAATTCCGGCGCAGAGTACGAATGCGATGGCGAGCGCCACCAGCATTGGTTTTCCTCCCGGAAAACGATGTTGCGTGATCAGGTAGGCAATCAGAAAAGCTGGAACAATCAGACATCCCGCCAGCAATGCGTGGAGCACCACTAAGCCCTTCGCTGCCGTCCCGGCTTCGTTTTGCTGCAGGCGCTGCCGTAGATAGTCCGCTAACAGCAGCGCTCCAGCCGGAGCCGCGGGAAGAATATAGCCGGGCAGTTTCGATTGCGAGATTGAGAAAAATGCCACGGGCACAATCAGCCAGCAGCAGGCGAAGCTTCTAAATTGATGTTCGAAATCGCAATCGTTCCCGCCCGTCGGTATGGGTTTGTTCCACCACAAGCGGACTCTCTGAACGAATGCCGCAGTTACGAAGACTGTCCACGGAACCAGTGCTAGAGCCGTTACCGGCAGGTAATACCAGAACGGCTCGGTGTGGTGATAAAGATCCTGCGAGAACCGTCCGAGATTCTGTTCAAGAATGAATTCACGCAAGAAGGCGGGATTGCGCATTTGCACGGCGAAATACCACGGCAGGGCAATGGCGCAGAAGAGCAAGATTCCCGGTGCCCAAAGCGTTTTCAGGACCGGGCGCAGGTCTCGAATCGTTGCCGCGTAGAGGATGATCACCGCCGCGGCCAGAAACAGCGCGACCGGCCCCTTCGCCAGAGTCCCCAAAGCCATGAAGCCATAAAAGATCGCCAGGTAAATTCTTTTCCCACTCTCCCGCCACGCCCACCATGCGAGCATTCCAATCGTGAAGGTCGCGGCCAGCGCCATGTCCATCGAAGCCGCACGGGCATAGCCAACAATTCCCGCCGAAGAAGCCGCGATCAGAGCGCCATCCAGCTCAACTCCAGGCCGGAAGCGGCGCAGAAAGAAGTACACCGCCAGCACAAGGAATGTGGCATCGACCGCGGCCGGCAGCCGGGCCGCCCAATCGTCCACACCGAAGATCCGGTACGCGAGCATAGCTTGCCAGTAATAAAGAGGAGGCTTCTCCAGCCAAGGCTGGCCACCGAGCGTGGGCGTGACCCAATCGCGGCGCTCCAGCATTTCGCGCGCCACCTGCGCATAACGCGGCTCATCGGCTCCGATCAAACCGAATTGCCCCAATCCATAGAAAAACAGAAAAGCGCAGAAACCCGCCAGCAACAACGAGTCGGTACGGATTCGATTCGTCATGGAGTGAATTTTTAGGAATTGTTGATTGATGATTGATGATTGTTGATTATTGATTGAAGACTGAAAATCTCGCTCTGACCGCTTTTCAATCTTCAATCAACAATCATCAATCATCAATTTCCCGAGAGACAAGCTCATAAGCTCACTGAACCGAAGGACCGCGGTGCAACTGGTCCAGAACCTGGCGAACGGCCTGGTCTAGCGGGCCCTCAAGCGAGCAACCGCTGGCGCACTCATGGCCGCCGCCGCCAAAGCGCTCCGCCACCCGCGCCACATCCAGGTTGCCCTTGCTGCGCAGGCTCACGCGAAAACGACCACCGGGAAGCTCGCGAAAAAATGCCGCCACCTCAACCTCTCCAATCGAAAGCACGTAATTCACCAGGCCTTCGCAGTCTTCTTCCTTCGCTTCACAGCGATCCATCTGTTCCTGCGTAACCCAGGTCCAGCCTACATGGCCCTCGGTGTTGAGGTTGCGCAAAGCTTCGCCGAGCAGCCTCATTTTGGCGACCGAGTGGGCAAAATAAATGCTGCGCGCACAGTGCGACGGATCGGCGCCCGCCAGAACCAGCTCGCGTGCCAGAGCAAACGTATTCTGGTTCGTTCCCTGAAACATGAACGACCCAGTATCCGTCATCAGCGCGGTGTAAAGGCAGGTAGCAATCTCCGGAGAAAAATGCGCTCCCGCTTCGCGAGCCAGGCGGAACACCATTTCCGCCGTTGCCACGGCATGCGGATCGATCCAGTTCACGTTGGCAAACGGCCGCCCGCTGACATGATGATCAATATTAATCAGGAAACGGTCTTCCAGACCCTCCAGACGGGTGCGGTGAATGCTGTCACATTCGAGAATGATCGCCGCCTCATAATTGCCGGCCACGTGGTTGGACTGCAGCACCTGATCGGCGAACGGCAAGGTGCGATAAATCCTCGGCACGCCGTCGTGCAGCACCACGTCGGCCTGCTTCCCCATGGCTCGCAAAACCTGGCAGCACGCGAGCGCCGATCCGACGGCATCGCCATCGGGCCGCGCGTGCGACGTAAGCACGAACCGGTCGCGCTGTTCGATTTGCTGGAGAACATCCCGCAGCATCACTATGCCTTTTTCAAGCCCGGTTTGTCCGAGACTTCATCCTCTTCTTCGCCCGTGCCAGCAGTTCTTCCACTCGCGCCTTTTCGCGCTCCGAACGATCCAGCCGGAAAAACAATTCCGGCGCGCGCCTCAACCGTAACCGGTCTACCAGTTCGTGCCTTATGTATTCTTTGGCGGCGATCAACCCTTCCAGGCTGCGCTCCGCCTCCCGGTCGTCGCCATCTACATCCACCAGAACCTGCGCCGATCGGCCATCGTCGGCCACATGCACGGCTGTCACGCCCACCAAACCAATGCGCGGATCCGCCAGTTCTCCTTCCACCAGCGTTTCAATCTCCTCGCGCAAGGCCTCGCCCAACCGCCCCCGATGGTACTTGACCCCGCGCTTTTCCACCCTTCACCTCGAAGTAAAACGCATGAGAATATCAGAAAATCGGCCCGAGATGTTGGCCCCGAAGTGCTATTGTCGCGCACAAAAGAGCGATTCGGGTAAGTACAGAGGTAACAACGGGATAACGAGTGACCAGACTATCAACCTCCGCTACAAGTACTCCACAAACGAATCCGCAACTTCAGCCCCGTGGTTGTTGGCGATGCGCGTGGCCTTCCGCTCCACGTTCTTCATCAATCCATCCAGATAGTCGCGCGAATCGGAGACCGCAACCACGCCAACGGTAGCGCGATTCCACAAGCCGCTAGCCTCAAGTTCCGCAACAGAAATGTTGAAGCTGGCGCGCAGCCGGTCTTTCAAGCTGCGCACTACCTGCCGTTTATCCTTAAGCGATTGCGCCGCTTCAATGTGAAGTTCGAGCGTGAGGAAGGCAATCATGCAGTGGCCAGTGACAAGTGGTCAGTGGCCAGTAAAACGAAGCCAAAGCGTTGGATTTAACTGGCCAGTGGTCACTGACCACTGGCCACTGTTCTTAAGCAATTACTTCCGCGGCAATTCTCTCCGTGGCAAAAGCCTCGATCACATCGCCAACCTTGATGTCGCCATAATTAGAGATCGAGATGCCGCACTCCATGCCATTTGTAACCTCTTTGGCATCGTCCTTGAAGCGCCGCAGCGATCCAACTTTACCTTTGAACACCTGCACGTTATCGCGCAGCAAGCGCACTTCGGAGTCGCGCTTGATCAAACCATCACTCACGCGACAGCCGGCCACCGTCCCAACTTTCGGGATGCGGAACACGTTCAGCACCTCAGCGCGGCCTTGGTAGTGTTCCTTGAAGGTGGGTTCGAGCAAGCCGCTCATCGCACGCTTGATCTCATCCTGCAGTTCATAAATGATCGAGTGCAGCCGGATATCCACTTTCTCCTGCTCGGCAATCTCCTGCGCCTTGCGCTCGGGCCGCACGTTGAAGCCAATGATGATTGCGTTCGACGCCGAAGCCAGAAGCACGTCGGTCTCCGTGATCGCTCCCACGCCCGACCGCAGCAGCTTCAGCCGCACTTTCTCATTCGAGAGCTTGGTAAGCAGATCAGTAATCACTTCCACTGATCCCTGCACATCGCCCTTGAGGATCACGTTCAGTTCCTTAGTGCCCGCAGCCTTGATCTGCTCCGCCAATCCTTCGAGCGACACTCGGGAACTCTTGGCCAGGGCCGCCTCGCGAGACTTCTGTTCGCGGTATTCCGAAATACCGCGCGCCTTGTCGCGATCAGCCACGACAACAAACTGATCGCCAGCCTGCGGCAGCGCCTCCATGCCAATGATTTCGACAGGCGTCGACGGCGGAGCCGTCTGCAACTGCGCGCCGCGGTCATCAAACATGGCCCGCACTTTCCCGTACACGTTCCCCACCACAAAATTGTCGCCAGCGTTCAGCGTTCCATTCTGCACCAGCACCGTGGCCACCGGACCGCGACCGCGATCCAGCTTCGCTTCCAGCACCACGCCGGTCGCCGCCCGTTCCGGCGTCGCCTTCAATTCGCCGAGATCAGCCACCAGGCAGATCATTTCCATCAGCAGATTCAAATTGGTTTTCTTCTTCGCCGAAACGTCGACAAACACCGTCTTGCCGCCCCACTCTTCCGGCACCAAGCCCCGGTCGCCCAGTTGTTTCTTCACTCGATCAGGCAAAGCGTCCGGCTTGTCGATCTTGTTCACCGCGACGATGATGGGAACTTCAGCAGCGTGCGCGTGATCGATGGCCTCAACCGTCTGCGGCATGACGCCATCGTCGGCCGCCACCACCAGCACCACGATGTCAGTAGCCTTCGCGCCGCGCGATCGCATGCGCGTGAACGCTTCGTGACCGGGCGTGTCGAGGAACACGATCTCCCGCCCCAACGCCGGCGATTCCTTGTCGGTAATCCTCACCTTGTAGGCGCCGATGTGCTGTGTAATGCCTCCCGCTTCGCCGTCCGCCACATTCGTCAATCGGATTGAGTCGAGCAGCGTCGTCTTGCCATGGTCCACGTGCCCCATGATCGTAACCACGGGCGGACGTATCCCGGTTTCCGGAGGCAACTCCTCGCCGGCAGCCGCGGCCGCATCAATCTCTTTCGCCGTCTGCTCTTCGAACGTGATCACGTTCGTGTCGGCGCCGAAGAAACGCGCCATCTCGCTCGCGAGCTCCGCATCCAGCGTCTGATTGATGGTGGCGAATACACCTTTTGACAGCAGCCGCGAAATCAGATCTTTGGCGCGAATCTCCAGCTTCTCCGCCAGATCTTTAACGCTGATCCCTTCCGTGATCGTAATGCTGCGCGTGATCGGCATCGGCTCATTCGACACCACCATGCGTGGCGGCGGCGTATAGCCCTTCATCGGGCCTTCTTTCACACCGCGCGGAACATAGCGCTGCCCCGGCCGTCGCGCCGGACCGCCCGGACGGCTTCCCGGACGAGTCGTTCCCGGAGGTGGAAGCGCCGGACCCACGCCCAGCGGACGCGCGCCTGCAGGAGACTGCCGCGTGGGATGCATCGGCCTGCGCTCACCCGGACGTAACGGCGGACGCGGTGCGCCTGGAGGTCCGCCGGCCATCGGCGGACGTCGCTGAAAAATTGGTTGGCCGGGCACCGGACGTCCTGGTACCGGACGCGATGTGCCGCCGATCGGCACCCCCGGCTGTACCGGAGGCGGAGCCGGGCGCAGCGGAGCCTTGTACACCGGACGAGGCCCGGTTTGCGGAACGATCATGCGCGGCACAGGAGGCGCAGATGCAAAAGCAGCAGGAGGCCCAGCCGGACGCGGCGCAGTAGGAGCAGCAGTCGGAGCGCTCGCTGAAATTGCCGGCGGAACCCCTGCAGCTGGAACCTGTACCGCTGGTGGTGGCGTCGCCGGACGCACAGGTGAGCTTACCGGTGACGATGAACCCGGCAAGGATGAAGATGAAGACACTGCCGGAGGCGCGACGACCGGGCGCGCCGGAATAACCGGAGCCGCGGGTGGCGCAGTCACCAAAGGCGCCACTGTTGGCCTCGTCGGCGGAGGGACAACCGCTGCAGGCCTCTCTGCCGGAGCATGCGCAGCCGGTACCGACGGGCGCGGCGGCGCTGGCGGCGCGCCAGCTTCCTTGCGCTGCGTAATCGCCTTCAACACATCCCCAGGACGGGAAATGTTGGAAAGATCAATTTTAGTCTTGATTTCTTCTTCGCCGCGAAGCGCGCGCGAACTCGACTTACTCGCCGTCGACGAACCTTCCGCCGAGGAACGGAGATATACGCGTACTTTCTCCGCTTCGTGCTCTTCCAGAGAACTGGAGTGCGTCTTCTTTTCTGTCACTCCGACCACCGGAAGCGTGTCGAGAATAGCTTTGCTCTTGACTTCCAGCTCTCGGGCAAGATCGTTGATTCGAACCTTACTCATCCGGCCTTTTCGTTTCTCCGTGCTGTTATTAGGTCATCATTGCGACCTCACGGAGTCAGTTTCTTCGGTCCCACGCCGTCGAACTTATGCCAGCGCGTCATAATTATTCTCTGGTTTCGGGAGTGGATTCCGCTTCCGGTTCCGTCTGCTCCCCGGAAGGCTCCGCCTGCCCTTCGTTCTCGCCCGCAGCAAGGGTGTCCGCTTCAACACTGCCTTCTTCGCTCGACGCCACTTCCGCACTCGCCGCCGTTTCGTCAGCAGGCGCCACTTCATCCCCGGCCACAGCAATTTCCGCGGTAATATCTTCGGCGCCCGCTTCAGCAAACTCCGCCGCCACGGCTTCGCCTTCTACCGCCACGCCTTCAACCGCGGCACCCTGCTCCAGGCTGGCAAAGTAATTATTCACCGCAAGACTGATTTTTTCCACCGTCTTCGGCCCAATGCCCTCAATCGCCTCAAGCTGCTCCGGCGTCATGTCGGCCAGCGCTTCCACCGTGCTCACACCCGCGGCATTCAGCTTCTCTACCAATCCCTCGCCCAGGCCCGGCACGTTCTCCAACGGTGTGGAGGTCTGCGTGACCATCGCCGACATCTGCTGTTCCACTTCCTGCCGCTTCTCTTCCTCACTCTTGATGTCGATCTTCCATCCCAGCAGCTTCGCCGCCAGCCGCACGTTCTGCCCCTTCTTGCCGATGGCAAGCGAGAGCTGGCTGTCGTCGACCACTACTTCCAAATGCTTTCCGCCGGAATCGACCACGGTAACTTTGCTGACTTTCGCCGGCTGCAACGCTTTCTCCGCGAACGTCACCGCATCTTCGTGATACTCGATGATGTCGATCTTCTCCCCGTGCAGTTCGCGGATGATCGACTGCACCCGCATCCCCTTCATGCCCACGCACGCGCCCACCGCATCCACGTCCTTGTCTTTCGACATGACCGCGATCTTCGTGCGCTCTCCAGCCTCGCGGGCAATAGCACGGATCACCACCGTCCCGTCATAAATCTCCGGCACTTCGGTCTGGAACAAGTGCTGCACCAGGTCGGGCACGGCGCGAGACACCACCACGCCCGGCCCCTTCGAAGCTTTTTCCACCCGCGCAATCACCACACGCACGCGTTCGCCGATGGCAAACGACTCCAGCCTCGACTGCTCCTTGCGCGGCATCCGAGCTTCCGCCTTGCCGATGTCGAAGATCACATCCGGACCTTCCACCCGCTTCACGGTCGCATTCACCACTTCGTTCACGCGTCCAATGTATTCGTTGTAAACGGTATCGCGTTCCGCCTCGCGCACCTTCTGGAAAATCACCTGCTTCGCCAGCTGCGCCGCAATGCGTCCGAGGATCCCTTCCGTAACCTTCGGCGTCCGCAACTCTCCGCCAACTTCCAGGTTCGGATCCACCTTACGCGCATCTTCCAGCGTGATCTGCAGCAGCGGATCCTCCACCTGCTCCGGAGTCTCCACCACCGTCTTCACCGCAAACGCATTGATCTTGCCGGTTTCTTTATCCAGCTCGGCGCGAAGATTTTCCTGCGTCTTGTAGTACTTGCGCGTGGCCATCACAATGGCATCTTCCACCGCGCTAACCACAATCTGCGGATCAATCCCCTTCTCACGGCTCAACGCATCGATCGTGTTGTAAAGCTCACTAGCCATGTCTGATTCTTTCGTTACAATCTCTTGCCGTCGTTCTTGGGCTTCGGCTATCGGGCTTCCGTAAAACAGAATCACCCGGCCATCCGCCTCAAATCCACAACCTAAGTTTCCTGCCTGGCCGAAGCCCGAAAGCTGAAGCCCGAAGCCCGCTTCTAGATTTCCGGCACCAGATTCGCCTTCTCCACATTGGCGAATTCAATCTCGATCTTCTGCCCTTGCTCAATCCCCGCGGCGCCCATCTTCCGGCGCGACTTGTGGCCCGCCACACTCAAGTCCAGCGTTAACCGTCCTTCGCGAAAACTTTCCAGCCGCCCCTCGAAGTACCGGGTGTTGTTCACCGGATTCCTCGTCGTCAACTTCACCCGGCTGCCGACAAAGCGCTCAAACTCAGACGGCTTCGTCAGCTTCCGGTCCAGCCCCGGCGAAGAAACTTCCAGCGTGTAGCTTCCCGGCACCGCGTCCTCAACATCTA
>Ga0209380_10000285_pt1 | contig 35110 bp, 26 predicted proteins | sample HubBroMetageWFT6_FD_188347 | JGI IMG/M metagenome (GOLD analysis project Ga0209380, IMG submission 188347) | Warmed and freeze-thawed soil microbial communities from the Hubbard Brook experimental Forest, New Hampshire - Hubbard Brook CCASE Soil... | ecosystem: Environmental > Terrestrial >... | reverse complement strand
GCATCTTAACCAATTCGAGCAAATTGGATTGCGTCCCCTTCAACGTGTGAGTCGGTGAAACAGAAAAACATACTTATCTGATAGGCTCCATATGCAGGTCCGCCGACCGGCATGCGTTATTGGCGGAACGAATAGAATCCCTGGTCCCGCAGGAACATGAGAAGTGGGCGCCGGTGCAACGAAAACAATCCAACAGAGAGCTTCAATTGAAGATGAAATTTGTCTCAGCGGACGAATATTCAGCACAGTTACTGTACCTTCCAGGGGCGCAATCTTCTAACGTGCAATTGCGCCGACCAACGAATCTTGCTCATCGGGTTGGGGGAGCTTTTGGGGGAGTTATGTCGGCTTCCTCCTTGCTTCCAGCGGCTGACATGAAGATAATTCAGCGAATGCGGATCTTCTTGTTGCTCTTGCGACCGGTTGCGCTTTGTGTTTCTGTGGCCATCACTGCGGGGGCATTTGCACAAAATGCAACCCCAACCAATCAGGCAGACCACGATTGCCGGCTGGCGACTGTCGGAAGTACAATGCGCACCTGCGAAAATGCTCGCTACGATATCGCACAACGTGAGCTAAATTCCGTTTATCAGAATCTTCTGCGAGGGCTCGACGAGACACAGAGAGAGAGGTTACGCCAAGCACAGCGGGCTTGGCTGCGCTTCCGAGACACAAATGCGGAATTCCAGGCGAGCCTCGTGCAAGGCGGCACCTCAGCCCCGCTCATCAAGGTTGGCACTTTGACCGAAATGACGAACGAGAGAGCTTCAGAACTGAAGAAGGTCCTCATAACTGAACGGAGCCCTCCGAAGCGATGACCTCGACGTTAGCGGCCCATGTATGCGTGGAGTAAATTTCTTGAGGTGCATTAGGAGGTAGCTGTGGCGAGCTTTGATTTGTTTCTTCCTATATTGCTTCGCTTCGAAGGTGGCTATGTTGATGATCCCACAGATCCTGGTGGCGAAACGAACAAGGGGGTGACGATGACTACGTTTCAGCGCTGCTCCCATGAGTTGCTGGGAGTCGAGCCCACGTCGCAAAACTTACGGGCGCTCTCCGATGCTCAAGCTGGCATCATCTACCGCGCTCTTTACTGGGACAATATGAACGGCGACGATTTTCAGCTGCAAGATCTAGCCAGCATCGTTTGCGATTTCTACGTCAATGCAGGGACTCACGCCACTGTGCTCCTGCAACGCGTCTTAAACGGTTTGGGGGCCCGTCTGGTCGAAGATGGCAGCATAGGGCCAGCGTCATTAAAGGCTCTGAGCAATGTCGACCAACTGGTCGTCTATCGTCAATACAAGCAGGGCCGAGTCGACTACTACGAGAGCCTAGGCCAAAGATTTCCGCAGTTCTTGCGGGGCTGGTTGAATCGGACCAATACGTTTCCGGATTTGTAAAGCTTGCTGAAGTTGGTTGCGGTTGGTACCGTCACTGGAGCCGGCGGCACCGTAAAGGATATGATTGAGGCTTATCCCGCCTGTGAAGAGCTCGCAGAATACCACGCCAAACGAGCCGGTTGGAAGAACGATTCCTTCCCAGTGGCCAGTTCGGTGATGTTCGGCATAGCTTGAGTCAGCCATCGATGAGACATGCCGCAAGTTGTACAACCGATATCAAAGTTTGCCAGATCCAAATTCAGGGTATTACGAATTCGGAACAGGAATGTGAGTCCGGCACGATTGTCTGACAAAACATCCGACTCCCGCGGCATCTATGTGTTCTTCAGAGACCCGGGACTGACCGCAACCCAATAGGCCAAATCTGCAATTGATCTCCTGAAAGTGCCAAGTCCAAGAAGATTGAAACCTTTCTCTGCCGAACTTGTTTGTAGGGCACGACTCGGCGATATGAGGCAGCATTCCGGTTGCGAAAGGCCGTTGTCGGTCGGGTGAACAGACGTCCCACGGCCGCGATCAGGGGCAAGAGCAAAATTTCTTGAGGCCGTCGATCAACCCGCAGATAAGCTGGGTATTGAGTGGCTTAATTTCAGTTTCGAGTTGCTCGACGGTCTCCGCCAGGGAGTCTCGAAGCTCTTTAATTCTTTCTGCGTTCTCATCGACACTGCGAGTCTGGGCACAGATATCCCTGATCTTCGTCTCCAGAGGACGCCATGCTTCGCTCATCTTCTGGAGGTATTGCCAGTCAACGAAATCAGCCCAAATGTTGGCTTTATCCAAGCCCATCTCAATGGAATCCCGTCGAAACAGATTCAGTTCTCGTTCAATGCTTCGGGCAATCTCATGGAATCGGTGCGGCACCGCGATCCGGATATTCATGTGATAGAACTCGCTGCTTTTTTCGAGAAACAGGAACCTGAAACGGCAGCTCAGTTCGAGCCCCTTCAGAACGAGAGTTGTGTCAGTATCCCCAAAGTCTCTCGGCCTCAAATACTCTACAAAGTACAAATTGAACTCTCTGATCCCGTTGAAGTATCGGGTACCGGTCGTCAAGATGACCCGGAACGCATGCCTCTCGTCGTTTGAGACGATGACCTGACTATTGTCTACGTCCAGCTGGCCCTGCAGCGACGAAGTAACGACACTTGTGATAGCGTCAGCCCAAGAGTCGCGGAACTTGGAGCCTTGCGTGAGCTTTCCGAACTCTCCCCAGGTAATCTCCTGGTCTGGGAGTCCGAAGATCGACATGGGGTTTCCCGTCCCGACCGGTGTAAGCACAGCATCATCCGGTAGATCCGTTCGCACCGACTCCAGAGCCAAGCTGTTAGTCTTGATGGTCACTTGCTTCTGAGGTTTCAGAGTAGACTCAGGCCTGGTCTTCAAATGACCAAAGATCAGGAGTTGCATTTTCCGCACCAGACCACACAAATCTTCTTCCTCGTGCCTCTTCAACACCTTAGGAAACCCATTCTCCTCGCGCAATTTGTCGACGACCTCCTGAAATTCGCTCAGGAACTTGACCATGCGGTTTTCAGAATCGATCTTCAAGCTTTCAGAATATTCTTCCAAGGACAGCTCGAGAGTGGCCCGAGAGATACCAATGTTGATCCCTTCGTTTCCTGAAAGAGTGTCAGGTGGGTTATCCAAGAAAATCGGAACGATTTTGCGAGGGCGGTCGGGCTGCTGGTTGCGCTGCATGGTGCCAATGAAATACCCCAGTTCCATTCCCGTGAAGCTGTGGCTCGCTTTCAGGGCCCCTGAATAGATCACGACCAGCAGATCGGTTTCATCCAGACGCTTCCTAATCTCATCCTGGAAACTCACTCCGAACTGCAGTGCATTGTCGATGAACACGTCCGCGAAGGTCCCAAGAGCAGTACGAATGGCTTCGAAGGCTGCGACTGCAATTTTCTCGTCTTCTTTCGCGTAGCTGATGAAAACACGCAGAATCCGAGGTTTTGGTTCCGAAATAATTTGTACGTTGTCGTGAGCCGCCATGGATACACCTCCGTGACCCCACTGCAATTCGGGGGGGGGCTCTTGTTGGCTAGCCTTGCCTGCTTGCATGAGGGTAAAGCTTCTCTTTAATAAGAGCCGATATTTTCTGGCATATACATTTATATAGTGACAAATCAACGAGCAACGTTACAACAGCGCGGCGTCACTTTGGGGCACTCCTCGGAACCTTTTGGCTGTTACAGATACTCATAAGGGGACACTCTCCCATCGGACACCGCGTCAAGCTTTCATCGTGCCAACGCTTCGGACTGACATCCCCTGAGAAATCGGACAACAATGTGTCTAAGATTGTCTAGACCTGCTGGCATATCGCCTCGGTGCCCCTCGGTGCATATCCCGCGTCTGAAAGGCCAAGGCTGAAGGATACGTCCGACTATTCGCAAGCTATGCTGAACGTTGAACCGCAGAAATCCTCACCCGTGAGTACGGTGTCTATCGGTCGAATGGAGTCAGTACACTGTAAATCCAGGCTCGACAAAAAGCTATCCTGGGGTATCCCAGCTTCTGTGTCGGTAGGGGAAGTCAACAATTGGGATCAGAAAGCAGCGACCCTCAGAAGCACAAATGCCAAATCAAACCCGAAGCACCGCCCAGAAAGGAATCGGCTAGCACCGCGACCGTGCGATTACCGAAGGACGTCCGACGGCCCCGCTGCTTGTGCATTCTGTCAGCTGGTCATTATCTCAACAACGGTAATGCCTTTGATCCGGGCGTAGACTCCAAACTCTTGGGTAAAATCTTGCTCTCCACGAGATTTTCCATCCCAAACTAACACGGCAATCACCGGGTGTCCAAGCGACTGCCGAAGGGCTAAGGCCTCGTCGACTATTGCGTGGTTTACGTCTGTATAAGCTTCATCTTCTGATTTCGCGGGGATGATGAGCAGATCCCCACTCTTTACAACCTCGTCGAGCAGCTTATCGTAGATGGCCCCCCAGTCTCCGGGGCGGTCGATGACGGAAGTGATTCGAAATTTCTTGCGATCGAACGGCAACACGACTCTGCGCCCCAATCCCAGCTTGCCAGCCTCAGACATAGCCAGCAGATCAGCTCCACAAGCTGCCGAACCTACAAGGGCGATGGCACCCTCGGCCTGCAACAAGGTACTAATCCGTTCCCGCACAAGCTCGACGTTCTGAATCGGAAACCGCTGATCTTTCGCCTCAGCCGCATCGACTCGCCTTCCCGCTAGCGCTATTATCATAGGCGCTCCTGTCCTCGCACCTCCAAGTCTCGCACAGCGAAGGTGGTCATCAGGAAGGAAATTGAGCCGGAGGTGCACAATGCTGATTCATCCCGAGCGCTGGAAATCTCTGCGAGCCCGATACGAAGAAGACCGCCCTCGTCGGATGTTGGCCTTGGATGGTGGGGGCATCCGTGGCCTCATCACGCTGGGGATTCTGGAAAGAATCGAGAGACTCGTAAACGAGAAAACAGAGAAAACACTCTGCGGTTACTTCGACTACATTGCGGGCACCAGCACGGGAGCGATCATCGCCGCTGGTCTGGCTCGCGGCCTGACGACCGCCGACCTGATCGACTTTTACAAATCAACCGGAAAGCAGATGTTCGACCCGGCCTGGCTGCTGGAGCGGATCAAGTACTTGTACAGCGCCGATCCTTTGATAGCCCAACTACAGCTAGTTTTTGGCGGCGACACAACCCTTGAGCCTGACAACCTCAAATGCCTCCTGCTGGCAGTCACTAAGAACGTGACTACCGATTCGCCGTGGCCGATGAGCAGTAACCCCGACGCGAAGTATAACGACCCGCAGCGAAAGGATTGCAATCTTAGGATTCCCCTCTGGCAGCTGGTTCGAGCCAGCACTGCGGCGCCAGTATTTTTTCCTCCTGAGGTTCTGCAGTGGGATCCAGCCGACGAGTCCAAAACCTTCGTATTCGTGGACGGTGCGGTAACGCCATATAACAACCCAGCTTTCTTGCTCTATCGCATGGCGACCGAACCCGCTTACAACTTGAACTGGAAAAAGGGTGAAGACAATCTGCTCATTGTTTCGATTGGCACCGGGGCAGCGGAGTCGCTCGGTGCAACCGCAGCACGTCCAAACAAGAACATTGTTTCTACCGTTGCTGGTCTTCCCGGAGAGCTGATGTATGGAATTCAACTAGACCAGGACGTCAGTTGTCGAACCGTTGGCCGTTGCACCTTCGGCGCACATTTGGATCGGGAGATCATGGACCTCGTTCCCCGACAGTTACACGAAGGAATGACCGTCGATGAGCACTACGCGGCTATGACATTGCCGCTGACAACCAATCTGGGCCGGCATTTTCTATACGCGCGCTACAACGCGGATCTGAGCGGCGACGGTCTCAAGGGTCTCGGTTTTACGCAGGTGGATCCGTCGAGCATTCAGAAGATGGACGCCGTCGTCAATATCCCAACCTTGTTGGAGATAGGCAGGGCAGCTGGTCAGCGCGTGGAAGCAGGACACTTTGGTCCTTTTCTATAGGGAATGAGGAGAATCCATGACGAGGGCTTTTATTGTTCGTCCATTCGGCACGAAGGATGGTATCGACTTCGAACAGGTACAGAAGAACCTGATCGCGCCGGCCCTTGCTGCATGCGACATTCAGGGCGGGACAACCGAACCATTCCTTCAAGCTGGAAACATCCGGACAGACATGTTTCAGCAGCTACTGGTGGCGGATGTTGTTGTCGCCGACGTCTCGGTCCACAACGCCAACGTGTTTTACGAATTGGGGATCCGGCATGCATTGCAGCCAAAGAGGACACTGCTGCTTCGAGCGAAGAGCAAGAAAGATCCAGCACAGCGGGGCCCGCAAGACGAGGTCCCGTTCGACCTCCGGACCGACCGCTATCTGGAATACGATTCGGATTCTCCGGTAGAGAAACTCGAACTGCTAACGGAGGCTCTCCGCCAGACACTCGCTTCGGAAAAGCCTGACAGCCCGGTGTTTCAAATGCTGCCAGACCTGGAAGCGCAGGAGCGGTCGCGCTTCTTGCCGGTTCCCCAAGCGTTCCGCGATGATGTTGAACTCGCGTTCAAGCGAAGGCAGATGGGCCTGCTAGGATTGTTGGCGTTGGAAGCAGAACAGTTCTTCTGGGCTTCTGAGGGTCTACGGCTTGTGGGACGGGCGCAGTTCGATCTCCCCGCTTATCGGGCTGCGAAAGAGACCTGGGAGAAGCTTTACAGGTTGAACGCTCAGGAATCAGAGGCTAATCAGCGACTCGGAACGATTTATCAGCGCCTAGGAGATCTGGACTCTTCAGACCAGGCCCTTCTCCGGGTGACGAATACCAGGACGGCATCCCATGCAGAGCGGGCAGAGGCATTCTCGCTGCTGGGGCGCAACATCAAGGACAGGTGGCGTTCTTCCTGGATGGCACTATCCGACGTTCAAGCGGCGCGGAAGGCGCTTCAGTCCCCCGAACTGCTCCAAGCCTACCAGAAATACAATCAGGGCTTTCTAGAGAACTTGGACAGCTTCTATCCAGGCTTGAATGCGCTGAGCCTGCTCACGCTTGCGATCGAGCTGGCAAAGAGGTTACCTGATGTTTGGGAAGCCCGCTTCCAAACTGAAGCTCAGGCCACTTCGGACCTTGATGCATTGCAGGTACAGCGGCAAAGGTTGGCGGGCGCCATCAGCGTTTCTTTGGAAATCGCTAAACAACGCCTGCAACAAAGCGGCAAAGAAGACCGGTGGGTCGATATCAGTCTTGCGGACTTTTCGTTTCTGACAATCGACAAACCTCAGAAGGTCGCCTTCGCCTATGAATCGGCTTTGGCTGGAGCTCCGGCATTTTACTCAGATTCCGCGAGGTCGCAACTAGAGCTGTTCATGCAATTGGGTGTCATGACGGAGAGCGCCGCAAAAGCACTCGAGGTACTTGTTCCTGTCGGGCAGCCTCAGCAGCAGAGCCAGCCGCCAGCCCGGGTGATCCTATTTACAGGGCACATGATCGACGAGCGAGGCACAACGCCTCCCCGGTTCCCGAATTCAGTGAAGGATCAAGCACGGCAGGCCATCCTCGATAAGGTGCAGCAGGAGGTGACGCGCACGGCGGGGCCGGTCGTCGCCATCGCAAGTGGGGCAAGCGGGGGCGACTTGCTTTTTCACGATGTATGCGAACAGCTTGGCATCACGCATCGATTGCTTCTGCCACTTCCTCCAGATCGGTTTCGTAATGAATCGGTTTCGCCAGCAGGGCGTTTCTGGGAAGACCAGTTTGATGCCCTGCTGAAAAGGGATCCGACTCCGGCGTATCTCGCAGATTCGGCTGATCTGCCGATTTGGCTTTCCGTGAAGAAGGACTATTCCACGTGGCAGCGCGCGAACCTGTGGCTGCTACAGGAAGCGGTCGCGATCGGAGCAAGAAATTTGACTCTGATCGCCCTGTGGGATGGAGTCAAGACTGAGGGATTGGGCGGCACATATCATATGCGAACGATCGCGCAGGGTTGTGGCGCAGCTCTAGTTACCATCTACACGACAGATCTGCTTTCGGCGCATTAGCGATGGCGGGCGAGCCGCTGAGGTTAGCGTCAGACCCAGACGACGATTCTAGGCTGCGGCTGCGAAGCGGCTCATCCACGGTTACACAGATACAAGGGACCTCTGTCCGGAGCCAGGGTCCGGGTTGCGATCATGAACGGTGCATCAGGCACGATATCAAACGCCAAAAGAAAGGCCTATGTTTCGACAGATCGATAACGCCGTTGCTTTCTCTGCGGTAATGCTGATGCTGAGCCTGATTGTCACAGCGGTCACTTCTTTGAATAGAGGCGCGACATCTGCGGCCTTGAACACGTCGGCCTCGACCGCGATCGCCTCGCCCCCGCTGTCGATGATCGCCTGAGCGACCCGTTCAGCGCCTTTCCGGTCGGAGGAAAGTTCGCGGCTACGCGTGCACCCGCAATCGCTAATGGCTGTGAATCGCGCCTCGCCCTTACCGAAACTTCGATTTCTTCTCCTTACGCCACGAGCGTTTTGAAACAGAGCGCCAATATTTAATTTTGCATCCTGACGAAATCGTCGGCTAACCGGAAGCGTTCCAGCGTTCCGCCGTTCCTGTTGCCGTTGGATTGAAAACACTGCCCTCGAGGAACGGGACCCTGCAGATTGCTACACCGAGTGTTGCGAGTAGTTGCGAGTATTTAACCGATTTCGTTGCCGAACGTCCAAAGCTGATCGGCAGCCAAGTTCATACTGCGCTCACTGAGCTGCTCCGGGCCTTAAGGACTCCCCCGGGGAAACGCCGGTTCGAAAATCCAACGTGATCGAAAACCTGACGAACGGCTTTTGGTTGCGGAAGGAAAGCCACGGCCGACCCGGCGGGGCTTTCCTTGCGGCGCTCTTTATTATTTGGAATGGTCGGAAAATCTGTGTACTTCATTTCCAAGAAGCCTCAATCGGCGCAATTTGAGGAAGAGCTACAGCGGCTGTTTGAAGACCTGAATCAACTTTGAGGAATCTCTGGCTGTTCTATAGTGCGGGACGCTTAGCACAGAGCGGTTGTGGAATTGACTTCATTGCGGAATCCGATGCGCGGACTCCCGACTATCGGGCCACACGCGCTCCGCTCACAGTCTTCGTCGAAGCTAATGCCCGGTCACTGTCACATACGAAGATCGAGGGCTTGCCAGATATTCTCTGGAAGGTGATACACGGCGATGCCAATTCGGGAGGCAAGCAGATCAAGTTCATCGATGCTAGCATCGATCAACGTAATTTGATTTGGGTGCGAGATCTTTCATATGATGGCCGCAACCGGGCGTTATTTTGTGCGAGCTTTGTTGGTGGGGATTTCCATGGGCATTCGCGAGAACGCCGGCAATTTTGATGCTCGAAAAGGCGACGTGATGTTCGTCGATTCGCGTTACCCAAACTTGGCCTTGCAAGAAACTCGCGAGCGCCATTTACTTGGTCGATACCCGAAAAACTCCTTCCGTAAACATGCCAAGCGCCCACCGACACCACGAAGCGAACCATGTTCTGACGCAACAAGAGTCAACGTTGTTGCGACTTTCCACCCCTATTCGAAAAGAACTGGTTGTGAGTGCGATTGTTGCGCCTCTCGAAAGTTGCTAAGACCAACGCCCACGAGCCGATAACTTTGCTGTGGACCGAGATCGACTCGTTCTCGCAACCTTAAAGCGATTTCGATCAATTCGTCGCAGGAAGACGGCGGAGAGGCTGGCGTGTGGCTGCGAGTCAGGATTTTGAACTCGCTCGTTTTCAGCTTGAGAATTACCGTGCGAGCGGTTCGTGATTCCTTACGTGAAGCAGACCAGAGCTTTTCTGCCAGACGCCGGATCAGGGGCTCGGTTTCTGAAAGTGGCGCGTCATGCTCGAACGTGTCCTCGACCGAGATCGATCGTGTGGGCCGGTCCGGAACCACCGGATTGTCGTCAATGCCACGCGCAAGCTCGTACAGGCGCACACCGTACCGGCCAAACAGGCTTTCAAGCGTCAATAGCTCTAAGCCTCGCAGTTCGCGCACAATCTTTACCCCGAGTTTTGCCAGCTTTTCTTCGGTGACTTTACCGACTCCGGGCAGTCGTCCAACTGGTAGAGGCAACAGAAATGCATCGATTTCTTTTGGCTGGATCACGAATAGTCCATTCGGCTTCCGCCAGTCCGAAGCGAGTTTCGCCAGAAACTTGTTGGGCGCAACGCCGGCAGAAGCTGTCAGATTCAATTCCTGGTGGATTTGTTCTCGGATCGTACACGCCACGAGCGTTGCCGTGGGCAATCCGGTTTTGTTCTCCGTAACATCCAAATACGCTTCATCGAGCGACAGGGGTTCGATCCGATCGGTATGACGCTTCAGGATTTCTCGCACGCTCTTCGATACGGCCCGATAACGGGTGAAGTCTGGACCAATGAAGACCGCCGCAGGACACAGTCGTTCCGCTCGCACGGCCGGCATGGCGGAGCGTACGCCGAAAGCCCTGGCCTCATAGGATGCTGCGCAGACGACAGAGCGGTTGCCCTTCCAGGCGACGATAACGGGCTTACCCTTCAGCAGCGGATCATCGCGCTGCTCGACGGAAGCGTAAAACGCGTCCATGTCCACGTGGATGATCTTGCGGATGCCCATTGGCAACCATAGTATTCCGGGTCCGGAAAGAGTGGGAACTTCGCATGAGCTCCCTTGCGCGCAAACTCAACCCGTACGAGACATCCAGTCGACGCAACGTGTCAGACTTAGCTACTGTGCGCGTCATGTCTTGGCACGACCTTGAGATGTGCAGCACAATTACGAGGGTGAAAACGATGGACGCAGTCACAATTCGCCAAGCTACGCTTGCAGACTTGCCCCTGCTTTTGCGATATCGGCGCGCCATGGCCGAGGAGATGGAAACCCCAGATCCCCTGGCCGTAAACCGGATGATCACAGCCTTGGAGCCTTACCTTCGCTCCGCCATTCCCGAGGGCCGATGGCATGCCTGGATTGCTGAGCCTGGCGGGTGCGGCTCCGTCGAAATTATCCAATGGGTCCCGGGAAGGCAGGATCCAACGCCACGACGTGCATGGATTCACAGCCTCTATATCGAACCCTCGTTTCGGCGCCGCGGTATCGGGCGGCGACTTATCGAGACCATGGTGGGGTGGTGTCGCGAACAGGGGTTGCGGTGGATCTATTTGCACGCCAGCGAACAAGGTCGGCCCTTATATGAATCGGTCGGTTTCGAGCCGTCCACTGAAATGCGCCTCAAACTGTAACGAGGGATAAACCGGAAATGAACGCGTCGGGCGATGAGTCCCTGCCTCTCCGACGCGCGACGGTAGAAGGGATGTTCGCCTGTGGCTGAGCTCCCGCGAGCCGATAATGTCGGAAGTATGCGTTGAATCGGTTACGTCAAAATTCCATAAAATGCTTGAACGTTTAGCGTTCCTAATCCGGTTAGATCTCCCAGAAGTGGACTTATGGTCCGCCTCGATTTTGGCCCATCTACTTGCGTTTTTTCCGTGCGGCGAGGCTATTGAAATGTACGATGAGTAGACTCATGCGCCGAACAGGTGGCACCCGGATCCAATGCCGGGCCCCGGCCATGTTGTCCCAGGTCCGGAGAACGAAGACTTCATGACCATCCTCGCTCGATTAGAGCAATGGAAGGGGCAGGGCACGATATCGCCGGAGCAGCACGCGCATTTGGCAAGCCTCTCCCGTGGAGAACCCTTCTCCCTTTTTCTCGAGCTGAATGTTCTCCTCTACGCCGGTGTGCTGGCGTTCGTTGCCGGACTCGGCTGGACTGTCAGCACCTGGTCGCAGCAACTCGGTGACGTCCTGGTCCTGACCATCCTCTCCACCGTCCTTGCCGCCTGTTTTTGGTACTGCTTCTCCCGCGCGCCCGCCTGGGTCCCCGCGGAAACGCCTGCTCCGAGTCCGATCTTCGACTACGTACTCTACCTCGGCAGCTTCGTCTGGTCCTTAGAACTCGCTTACCTGGAGAACCGTTTCCACGTGCTCTCCGGACAATTGGATCTCTATCTCCTTGCGACCGCCGGCCTCTTTTTCTTCCTCGCTTATCGTTTCGACAATCGCTTCGTGCTATCGCTCGCTTTGTCCACACTCGCCGGATGGTTCGGGCTCACCATCTCGCACTGGCCGTCCCATCAGGACGCGGCGTATCGCCAATATGCCCTACTCTACTGCCTGCTGGTCGGCATCGCCGGGACGCTTCTTCAGCGCCGAGGCCTGAAACCGCATTTCTTCGGCACTTATCTGAACATCGTGGCTAATGTTCTCTTTTGGGCATTGCTCTCCGGCGTGTTCAATCGGCAGGGCTACGGCTTATGGCTTCTCGCTCTGCTGATCGCCTGTGGTGCGTCTCTCGCGTGGGGCCTCGCGCGCCGGCAGTTTGCCTTCGTTGCTTATGCCGCTGTCTACGGCTACGTGGGTGTCAGCTCGATGCTCCTCCGTGGCATCACTGACGACACTGCCGTCCTGGGCTATTTCGTCGTTACCGGAGTCGCTATGCTCGTGGTGTTGGTCAAGATCGCGCGCCGCTTCGGGAGGCCGGCGTGAGACTCTACAGTGCCTCCAGCGAAGAGACTCTGCGCGCCCGCAAACTCCTGACGGACTGGGCCGACGAGGGACTCCTCACCAAGGCGCAGTACCAGCGTCTGGAACTGGAAACGGTCTCTGAGCTCCGCACCACCAACATTTTCCTGCGGCTGGTCTTGTTCCTTTTCACCCTGATCAGCGTGGGCGCCGCCGCCGCGCTGTTCTTCGTGGGTTTTCTTTCGCGGCCATCGGAGCAAACCATCGGGGTTTTCTTCCTGATCTTCGCTGCCGTCTGCTACGGGGCTGCCGAAGTCGCCGTTTCCCAAGCTCGGCTCTATCGCCACGGGATCGAGGAAGCGCTCGCCGTCTGCTCGGTTGGGTTTCTCTGCGCGGGAATGCAGGCCGCTCTTTTCAGCGGCAGCCCTTATTCGCCGAAGCCGGACGGAGCCCAGTTTCTGGTTCCCGCCGCCGGTGCCGTGTTTTCGCTCTGGATATGGCGCCGCTTCGGGCTCTCGTACGCATTTCTCGCCGCGATGATCTTCGTTCTCTTTCTGCCAGGCTACTGGACCTTGTCCCACTCGGCGCAGCATCTGATCGTCGCCTTGTTCTATGCAACCGGGCTGATAGGTGTAGCCGCGGTACGCTCCCGCCACCGCTTCGACTACCTCGAGGATGCTTATTCGCTCATCGAAGCGTTGCTCTGGCTTGGCATCTACCTGGCCATCAACCTCCAGCTTTCGTCGTTGAACCTGCCCGCTCAGTGGTGGGGCGGTACTCGGGCCACCTCTGACTTCGCAAGGCCGTTCTACTGGGCCACGTGGGTGCTGATCTGGTGCCTGCCGCCCATCGTACTGGCGCGCGGCGTTCGCCAGAAGGACCGATTCGTCATCGCGGTGGGCGCGATCGTCGCCATCATAACCCTCGTCTCGAATAAGCCCTATCTCGGCTGGCAGCGGCATACCTGGGACCCGATGCTTCTGGGAATATTGTTGACCGGTGTTGCATTCTTCATCCTGCGCTGGCTTGCCCGTGGCCCTGGCGGAATTCGCCACGGCTTTACTGCCGTGCGCCTATCGGGAAAGGACAAACACTGGATGAACGCCGGGTCCGCCGTATTCGGCCTGTTATCGCCCCAGTCAATAACGCCAGGCCCGCAAACAAGCAGTCCAGACGTCCGCTTCGGTGGAGGAGCTTCGGGAGGCGGAGGTGCCAGCAGCGATTTCTGAAGGGCGCGCCGGATGGATCATCGGCTGACGAAGCGAAGGGTTCCGGCGGACACGCACCTCATCGAACTTCTGCTGCCGGAGAGATCGTTGTTTTACTCTCGATCAACATCGTCGCTCTTTGAGATTGTCATAGCCTATCGCTAGACCTCTTGGTCACCGACAACCGCCTGCACGACTTTTACTAAACGAGAGATCAGAGGAAGTTTATCCGAGTTCCGATTCCATGCGATGCCGCTGCGCCACAACGGCTCCTTCCAGCCCAGTTTATGAAATCGCACACCTGGCACTTTGAGGCGCAGGGCCGACCTCGGGCTGCAGCGAAGCTAGTTGGCGTTTCAGTAGGTGAAAATCCTACCAGGGGAACCTGCCCAGTTGCCCCTGTAGTCATATCCGGCGGCGGAGCGCGTGACCAATCCGCCGGAACCCGGAAGCAAAAGTCCTCGTCGGCTGGGTGAAGACCTGGTCGGCTCCGACAGGAGGGCGAGCAAAGTGGCCGCGATCGCGCATCAGCAAGCCGGTGCCCCGATTCTCACGCATACCGAACAGCGCGATCAGCGTCAACCCTCGAGACAAAGATTGCTGCGAGTTCGCTGCTGGTTGGCGCGCTGCTGGAAGCGGCAACAGCCAGCATGCTCGGCGATCGATATGGCCGCAAAAAGTCGCTCGTGTTTTCCGCCGCCACGGCTGAAGATCGTAGTACTAGTAAAGGCATCTTATAATCTGCACTGAGGGCATTTGATCAAAACGCCCTCACTTTCCAGTCCATGCAGACGCCCTGGTGGTGCTGGTGTCTGCGTGTACAACGACCCACGGGCGCGGGTCAACCTTTACAGAGAAGACCAATGCCCGGGTTCGGCCTCAGCGCGGCATCGAGCCAGGTCATCGTGTGCGTGGTGTCAGTCCTCAGTTCGACTTGAACAATCTGAGACATTAGACCTTCCCCTCGACCCAGCTACGAGTTGCGGCGTCCCACGTTTGCTTCGGTCGTGCGACCTTCTTGGCGGCGGTCCACTCTACCCGTTCGCGTTCGTGCTTTTTGCTGTTGTTCTTCCGCGCGTCTTTCCGTGATTCAATGTTTGCCATAGGTATTTCCTCCTTGAGTGTGTGTCATGGATGAGCAATGCGCTCAGCGTTATTTCATTCAGATTTGGATTCGTGTTCTTCTGCGCCCTGCACGGCCTTTCCGCGTCGAAGGGAGGGTTGTACCCCTTTCGAGAGTTCTCAGCGAAAGCTGCCCTTATGTGCCCCATGTTTGAATTGTTCCAGTGATTCGCTGATGGCGCCATGTTCCGGCGACGTATCCGGTTACCATCGTGCGATTTGTCTTCCAAGGAGAGCAAAAGTCGTTGCGAAAGGCTGCGCGGAGTCTTGCCGGAGCTCATTTCTGAGAAATGCCTCTTCTGGTGACGAGATAGACGGCAAAACTGCCCAACCAATGACCGCCTTCGTAGTGTTTGCCCGTTACCGCTGCAAGTCCGGCACTGCGATGTTCCTCAGCAGCCGCACTGATCGTCGGTAGCCTTTTATCGCTTTTGGGAAGGCCCGCAGCGATACCCTCCAACATCCATGCACGGCTTAGATTGAGCCCATCCAAATGCGCCAGCTTGGGATCACTGGGATCGGGCGAGACTACAGGCTGCAACCAGTTGGGATTCCTGGCGGGAGAAATCTGCGGCAGAAAGGCTCGTAGCCAGAGAGCAAATTCAGTGCTCGGCAAAACCCGTCGCATCAGGTCTGCCTCGCCGAGACACGGCGAAAGGAAATCTTCGCCGGATGGTTCATACGACAGCGGACAGTCTTTGTCGTTGAGAAAAAACTGCCGGGCCTTCGATTCCACCAGATCAGCAAACTTTGTATCGCCAGTGTTGCGTGCATAGTCCAGCATCAAACCGAGGCCGAAGGCAGTTTGGAAATGCTCTCCGATTCGTACCGGATGGGAGAGCTTGGGCAGCCAGTCATTCAGTCGTTCCAGTGCTGCTTCCTCCAGCGGACGCAGGTGCGCCGCCATATCGCGGGCTTGCGGGTCGTCCCATTCGCGCAGTTCCGCAATGAGTTGAAGCAGCCAGGCCAAACCATAGGGGCGTTCGAAACTCGCGCGTCCCTCAGTCCGCAGATAAGCTGCCTCTTGAGCGATGTTTTCTGCGGTCAGGCTCTGCCGCAGTAGATCGCGCGCAGGCGGCGCGAAGGTGGCATCGGGGAACGTCCTGATTAACCTCACGAGCAGCCAGTGCCCGTGAACCGAAGAATGCCAGTCATAACAACCGTAGAAGGCGGGTGTCAGTTTTCGGGGTGGGGCCACATCCGCATCGCTGTTCAGGCTGTGACTGAGTTTGTTCGGATATTCCTTGTGGACACAAGCGAGCGCAAGACTCGCAAACCGCCCGGCAGCGTTGATGTCAAACGGGGTGGAGATTGAACTGGTCTGAGCACTCATTTGCCTAGCGATGGAGATCAGCAAAGCCACGAAGATAACGCATTTCATTTGCGTCTACTCTAGTTGAATATTGCCGACAGTTCTAGATTCGGCATGGAAGTTTGCCGCCCTGCGTGCTGGCGCGGCGAATTCTGCAGGCACCGAATGCTTGGGTGAGGTTGACACGGCACCGCAGATGTAAACTCAAACTTCCTCCAAGGAGAAGGACGGAATGCTGCAAAGTTCGCACGACCGCGCAGCTGAATTACACAATCTCGCTGCTCCTGCTCATTAAGGCGCCGCGACTGCACATGGTAAGGGAGATCACCTATCTGCTCACGAGCTTTCAAGGCAAGCCGAAGAACACTCTAGGAAGGCTCACGAGGAATCGACCGACGTTCGCAAGCAGTTGGAACAAACCAGCAGCGAATCAAGGAAATAGCTCCATCGGAACGCTTGAATCTCGCGAGGATCTGTAGCCGAAGCCGACAGCAAAACACGAGCCCGACTTCCGGCAACAACTCACTCGCAGGATAATGTACGGGGATCATCGCTTTTCCTTTCTGCTGTTCTAGAACGGCATGCAGTGCGTCTGCGTCGCGGTAGGTTGTTTCAGACTCGGACGATCTCGTCCAACGGATTTCAGCCAAAGAAAAAAAGCACAACCTCTCGCTCAACAGAAAAGTATCGAGAACATTGATTGATCTCATCGAAACATTGGCTTTGACACTCCGCCGAAGATCATTGAGGATCGCTCGACACCGGTTCAGGCTGTAAGACCCCCAGCTGAAGTTTGATTGAGGTGACGGCTTGTGAGTATTTGACGACGAACTGTCGTCAAAGAAAACGTTCGCGAGCCGCAGGGGGAAGTGTGTTTCCGAAAGCAAGTCTCTTTTTCTTTGACATCGATGGAGGACGCCATGAGTAGGGCGCTCGGAATGAAGCACGTGGCCGCAGGCTTGTTTGTTGTTGTGCTCGGGACGGTCAGCGCATATTCGCAAGCGACTGCGTCCCTGCGTGGAACCGTCACTGATCCTTCGGGCGCGGTGATTCCCGACGCCACCGTGACCATCAGGAGCGCTGACAACGGCGCTGTCCGCAAAGGCGCGACTGATCCGAATGGTCAGTACAGCTTTCTGCAAGTCGCACCAGGAAGCTACAAGCTGGTAGCCGAGAAGGCGGGCTTTGCGACCATGAGCAAGGGCGACATCAAGCTGCTGGTGAATACGCCCGCAAACCTTGATCTCACTATGCCGCTCGGCACCACCGGCGAGATCGTGAATGTCGCCTCCGAAGCTTCCCAGGTAAATACCACCGACGCGAGTGTCGGCAATCCCTTCAGCGAAACTCAGGTCCGCCAACTGCCTTTGCAGACTCGAAACGTTGTGGAACTGTTGAGCCTGCAGCCCGGAGTCACTACCGATGGCGAGGTCCTCGGAGCTCATCGCGATCAGAACAACATCACGCTGGACGGCGCCGACGTCAACAACAACCAGAACTCAGGCTTGGTTCCGCAGGCCACGGGCACTGGCACTGGCGGATATCAGGGCTCGAACGCGAATGGCATGAATGCGAATGCCGGATTTAACGGAGTGCTGCCCATTCCTCTGGACTCCGTGCAAGAGTTCCGCGTTACGGTTGCAGGAGAAGGCCCGAATCTGGGCCGCTCATCCGGTGGACAAGTCGCACTGGTGACTAAGAGCGGCACGAATCAACTTCATGGTTCGCTCTATGAATACAACCGCAATACATGGTTCGCCGCGAACACGTGGTTCAACAATCAAGCTGGAGTTCCGCGCCAGCCGCTGGTTCGAAATCAGTTTGGTGCGTCCGTCGGCGGCAAGATTGTACCTGATCGCGTGTTCTACTTCTTCAACTACGAGCAACGCCAGGATGCGAGTGGTGTGTCGCAGGTTCGTGCGGTGCCGTCCGACACGCTTCGTCAAGGTCTTTTCGAGTTCAAGTCCGGAGGCGCGGTTCAGGCCCTCCAGCAATCCGACATTCAAAAAGTCGATCCCTTGAATCTAGGGCCAGACGCGCACATACTCGCGGTCCTGAATTCTTATCCCCGTGGTAATGATCCCTCGTTTGGTGAGGATGGCGGTTTGAATTTCAGCGGCTACCGCTTTAATGCTCCCGTGCATCGCAGCGACCACGCGCTGGTCGGAAAAATCGACCTGCATCTGGATCGCGCCGGGAAACATACTCTAAGTGCGCGCAGCACTTTCGCGCGCAACACCGACGATCAAATCCCGGAACAATTTCCCGGGCAGGCTCCGGCTTCGACTCTGCGTGACAACAGCAAGGGAGTTTCCGCACAGTACACCGTCATCCTCACTCCGAGCGTCATCAACGTCTTCAACATTGGTTACACGCGATTCGGCCAATCATTTACCGGGCAGACCGGGCCGCTTTTGTTCCAGACCAGCCTGGACCCGTTGCTGAATCCTTACGCGCGTCCTTCCTCACAGGTTCTGCCAACCGTAAACTTCAATGACGGGGTCACCTGGGTTAAGGGCAAACACACGATCACAGCTGGCGGTAGCATCAGCGACATCCACAACAACACAAGTTCGTTCGCCACTTCGTTCGCCCGCTACGGATACGGCTCCACCGAACTGATCGGGTTGGGTTCGGACATCGATAACTCGATCAGCCAGTACACGGGCTTGCCGCTGGACGATCCTACCTCCGCGGCTAATGGCATGGGTGTTGTCCTTGGTCTGGTCAATGATGACTTTCACACGGACCTGTTCAACCGGCAGGGCAACTACCTTTCGGCAGGAACCCCGCAGGCTCGTTCTTTTATCGAGCACGACTACGCGCTCTACGCGGGAGACACATTTCGCATTACTCGTGAGCTAACGTTGAACTTCGGCGTGCGCTGGGAAGACTTCATGCCACCTTACGAATCTCATGGGCTGCAAGTTGCGCCCACAGTTCCCCTGACGCAGTATTTCGCGGAACGCAATCTGCTGCAGAGTCAGGGCGTTCCACAGAACGCCATGCCGAACGCGACCTTACAGTGGGCCTTGAACGGCCCGGTGAACGGCAAACCGAACTGGTGGAGCCCCTCGAATCGCAATTTTGCTCCTCGCATCGGAGTGGCTTACGCTCCATCATCTAACCAAGGACTCATGGGGAAGATCTTTGGCAGCCAGGGAGCGCTGCGCGCGGGGGCGGCAATGGTTTACGACCGCTTCGGCAGCGATCTGATCACGCAATACGATCAGTACGGATCCATTGGCATCGCCAGTTCCGGAAATTTCCCCACGTCATACAGTTTCAGCACCAGTCCGCGATATAACGGCGCGGCGCCGGTGCTGACACCGCCGTCGGCAGAGACGTTTCCGGTCACACCGCCGAACATCGCTGCCATTGCGGGCGAGTTCATGGGCATCGCGCCAAACCTGAAGCCACCTTATTCATACGTTCTCAATGCCAGCTTCGCACGCGAAATCCCGGGAAAGTTCACCCTCGAAGTTGGATATGCGGGGCGGCTCTCGCGCCGCCTGCTGCTGGAAGGAGATGTCTACACGCCGCTTGAATATTTCAAGGACCCGAAGTCAGGCGTCACCTGGGAACAGAATGCGATGAAGTTGCGAGCCTTGCACGATTCTGGGTTGACGGTGGCGCAGGTGATGGCGAATCCGAGCCGGGTGCCGACTTTGCCGTTCGTCGAGAATATGTGGCCAGGGTTGGCGAATGTCGACTTCCCGGGAAGTGCATCGGCCAACTATTTCAGTTGCGTCTATAACGATTACGGCGGCAGCTATCTGGATTGTCTGCATGCCGTGGACCGCAATCCCAGTACCACGTGGCTGGCATCGTCAAATCCCATCGGATGCGCACAGATTTCTGCCCACGGCTGCTACACGTTCTTCCCGTTGCAGGGTAGTTCGATGCCGACATGGATGAATGCCGGCACTGCGGCCTTTCATGCGTTGACTGTTTCCGTGAGGCGGGGATTGAGCAGCGGCCTTACATTTGATTTCAACTACACATGGTCGCACTCCATCGATGACGGCTCGGCCGCGGAATCGGGCGCGGGACAACAAGGCGCGGCGATTCAGAACATTTACAACACGAGAGAATTCCGTGGCTCATCGGATTTCGATATGCGGCACAACATCACGGCCAACGTTCTTTATCCGCTGCCGATCGGCAGGGGACGGACGTTGCTGGCGGACGCTCATGGATGGGTCAACCAAGTTGTTGGAGGATGGCAGATCAGCAGCTTGATCCGTTTTCACTCGGGTGTGCCGACGACGGTGGGCGGCGAGCTTGCTTATAACGCGAACTACTGGCTGAGTTCGCTGGCGATTCCGACGGGTCCGGTCTCAAGCGGAGTGCATATGGATCAAAACGGATTCCCGAGCCTGTTCGCGAACACGTCGGTTTCCGGGTCGTTCGTGGATGAATTGCCGGGGCACACTGGAGCTCGCGCGGTTCTTCGTTTGCCGGGCATGTTCCTCACCGACATGTCGGTGGTGAAGACGTTTCCGCTGCCCTGGGAACGTACCCATCTCCAGTTTCGAGCTGAAGCATTCAACGTCTTCAACAACGTGAACTTCTCGAACCCAAGCCTGAGCCTGCAAGCGCCGGGAACCTTTGGCGAGTTTCAGGCCGTTGGGGATCCGCGGGTCATGCAATTCGCGTTACGGTTTGAGTTCTGAGCTGGCCGGAGAAGCTAAAGCCCGATTTTAGGCAAATCCTGGTGGCGACTTATTCCTCACGCAGCAGGATCATCGGATTTACCGACAGCGCGCGTCTGGCTGGAATCCACGTGGCCAACAGCCCCAGCAATGCCATCGCCAACACCACACCCACCAACACCAGCGGGTCGCGAGGAGTTGCTTGATAGACGACAAAGGCCAGTACCCGGCTGGCAAGAATTCCAAGGACTAATCCCGCGGTCGAGCCGACAGCCAGCAGCTTGAATGCGCGTCCTAACGCTGCCTTTAAAACTTCCGTACGCTGCGCGCCGAGAGCTACACGAAGTCCCAATTCCCGCAACCGCTTGCTGACGGAGTACGCTGCCATGCCAAAGATGCCAGTGATCGACAGCATCGCGCCCATCGCCCCGAGCACACCTAGCGATATCGCCGCCACATAGGACGGAAACAGAACTCCACCTATTTCATCGAGGCGCATTTCAATCAGAACAGGCAAACCCTTATCGATTTGATGCAGCGTATTTCTTATGGCCGTTCCCAGTTGCTCGTGATCGCGACTGGATCGCACTACCAGCCACGTCGAATTGCCGGGCCATTGCTCGATGGGGAGAAACATCGCCGCGTGTGGGTCTTCGGTGAGCCTGCTGTACTTGCCGTCTTGTGCAACTCCAACCACTTCGACTCGAGTTCCGTCCGGCAGCTTGTAATGACTGCCGATTGCATGGGATGGGGAACCAAAGATTCTGCGAGCAAACTCTCGATTTACGACGGCAACGCGCGGCGAATTCATATCGTCGTGCCAGGTAAAATCCCGCCCTGACAGCAACGAAGTACCCTCCGCGCGAAGGTATTCGGGAGATACGTGGAACGTGTAGGCGTCGGATGCGGCATTCGAGGGTCGCAGATCTGTCGTACGGTCAGTGAAAACAATCGAGCTATTCGAGTCATTCAAAAGGAGGCCATCGGTTAATCCAACAGACTCTACGCCAGGAATCGAGGCGACCGCATCGAGCATGCGCTTTTGCATTGCGGGCACTTGATCGCTGCCATAACCAGCCAGGTGCAGGTCGGCGCCTACCAGCATGGAGTTCTGTGGCTCAAACCCGAAGTTGCCGTGCAGCGAGCGCACCAGTCCGCGGACCGCCACGATCGAAGAGGTGACCAGCACGGCGCAGAGCGCAATCTGCACCGCCAGTAAAGCGTCGCGGACTGTTATCTTCCGCCCCACTCTAGCGGTTGATCCCCCCTTGACGACTTGCCAGGGATTTGTACGGAGTACTTGGCTCACGGGGGCTGTTCCAAAGAGCAATCCGCTGGCGAACGTGAGCAGAAAAGTTATTCCGTAAACGGTGGCGTCGGGGTTCACAGGCGTATGCACCGGAAAATTCCCGAATGGCTGCCACTCACTTAGCCAGCGCAACAACGCCACGCTAGCCAATAGTCCGACGGCGCCGCCGGCGAGCGAAATCAGCACGGCTTCGGTGAGCAGACCGCGCACGATGCGATGGCGACTGGAGCCGAGAGCGAGGCGCAGGGCAACTTCACGGGAACGGTCAGCAGCGCGCGCGGCAAACAGGCTGCCCAGGTTGGCGCACGCGGCCAACAGAATTAACCCCGCCAGCAACATCAATCCTGCAACAAATGCGTTTACTCCGGGAGCGAACTGATCGCCCAAAAGACCTGGACGTCCCAGCAAAAAACTCATGTGACGTTCGTCTTGGGGATAAGTCTTTTCCAGATAAGAGCCAATCGAGTTCAGATCGGTGGTTGCCTGCGCGCGACCGACTCCCGCCTTTAAGTGTCCGACCGCCATGAAAATCCAACGGCTTGCGCGATCGGTCAGATCGTTTGCCCCGTCCAACTGCTCGTGGTTCACGAGCGGTACAAAGAAGTTGGGGGAGACGAACACTATCGTTCCGCGAAAATCAGGCGGCGCTATGCCGAGAATCGTAAAAGGATGCTTGTTGAGCTGAAGGGTATGGCCCACTTCGCCTGGGTCATCGTGGAAATGGCTATGCCAATATGCGTAGCTCAGTACTATATAAGGAGCGCTGTTCGCGCCATGCTCATCGGAGCCGTGGAAGAAGCGGCCGAGATACGGCTGAATCCGGAGTGCGTCAAAGTAATTACCGCTCGCCTCCACGCCCCAGATCAAGGATGGACCGTCGCCCGCGTCCAGTGCTACCTGAGTGATGCCAAAGGCGGTCAGATCATCGAAGCTGCGGTTGCGATCGCGCAGATCGAGATAGTCGGGATACGACTGGCTTGTATCCTTATCGCTTGCTCGTTCGATCACATAAAGGCTCTGCGCCTCGGGCACATTCAGCGGACGCAGGATCAGTCCGTTCATAACACTGAATACCACGGCGTTTGCGCCAATGGCCAAAGCTAGCGTCGCCGTGGCCGCGATGGTAAAACCGGGAGACTTGTGCATCACGCGAAGAGCGAACCGTACATCCTGCAGCAGCGTATGCATCCGTTGGCCTCCCGGCGGCATGATACCGCGCACCCCTATAGTGCGATCTGTATCCCGTGCAGAAGCATTTCCAAAGCCAGCCTTTCTGCCGTGCAACTTCTTGAAAAAGAAGCAGATTGCTCAAATCGGGGAACGTCTTACGGAAGTATGCGTGTCCAGTTTCACCTGTCAGTGTCCATTCGTGAACATGTCAGACCCCACAAGATTTGCTGGAGCCGCCGCCGTGTGTTGGTCGCTGGACTGGTTGCTGCTCGGGGATTCTGGACGAAATGGCTCGAGTTCTTGCCGCTCCTACGCCGTGGCCAGTTCGGCATCTTCGGGTTCGCGGGCGGAGCCGGAGGCGTGTTCCAGACAGTGGACCAGTCTGGGGATCTGATCCTGGCGGCAAGGCTCCGGGACATTCAGGTCGAGAGCGACACGCGACCCGTCATCGGGGGATTCTTTTGCGAGCACAATCACGCGAGTGCCGAGGTAGAGCGCTTCCTCTGTATTGTGAGTTACGAAGAGCACCGTGACGCCCGTATCCCGCCACAGCTGGCGAATCAGGCGCTGCATGTCTTTGCGGGTGCCGGGATCAAGAGCGCTGAAAGCTTCGTCCATGAGCAAAATTCTTGGATTCGTGACGAGCGCTTGGGCGATGGCTACACGCTGCTGCATACCTCCGGAGAGCTGATAGGGATACTTGCGGGAATCTGCGTCGCGCAGGCCGATGCGATGAATGTAGCGAAGAGCATCCTCGCGGAATTGGCGGCGGCGGCGAAGATATCGCGGCGTAAAGCGAGTGAGCAGATTGAATTCAGTTACTTCGGGACCAAAGGTGATGTTGTCGAGGACGGTTTTGTCTGGAAACAGCGAATACTTTTGCGGCACGTAGCCACGGGTGCGGTCGGGCTGATTGTGCTCTCTGTTGTCGATGAGGACGCGTCCGCTCGTTGGCTTCTCTGCGCCCAAAACTAACTTCAGGAGGGTGGACTTGCCGCATCCGGTCTGGCCGAGCAGGCAGACGAATCCTCCTTCTTCAATGTTGAGATTGATGTTGCTGAGGACGGGGCGCTGCGGCGTGCCGTAAGCGATGGAAAGATTTTGGATTTCAATCAGGGCCATTGGAGTCATGCCTCCTGAAACCACGGATGGAGTTGGCGATTCAGAAGGCGCATCGCGAGATCGACAAGGAACAGCAGTAACGCGACCCAGAGCACGTAGGGGATGATGACGTCCATGCCCATGTGGCGGCGAAGTAGGGCGATGCGGTAAGCCAGGCCATCGGTGGAGGCGATCATTTCCCCGGCGAAGAGAAAGAGCATGACCGCTTTCAGGTTCAGCCGGATGCTGTTCAAGACGCGCGGAGCGATCTGGCGCAAGACCACGCGATAGGCTACATCGAAGTCGCTGGCGCCTAGCGTGAAGGCTTTGACGACCTGTTCGTTGGGCACGCCTTTGGTCAGGTTGAAGGTGTCGAGAATGATCGTGGGAGTTACGCCGATTACGATCAGCATAATCTTCGAAAGTTCGTCGATTCCGAACGCTATAAAGAGGATGGGAAGCAGGGAGAGAGCCACGATCTTGTCGAAGAAAAGTACGAAGCGCAGGAAGAAGACTCCGATGTAAGGGAACAGTCCCATGTGGAGACCGAGGATGACGGCCGGGATCAGCAGAACGATGCTGTAGAAAAAGCGGCGCGAAGTGGCGACGGTGTCTTTCCAGAGCATGCTGGCGAAGAAACGCTGGCGGAGAGACGCGTTGTCGGGGACGGTTGCATCGTCGTCTTCGGCGGGCTTCAGAGTGGCGTCGGTCATGCCGTGGAACATTTGAGAGACGGTCGGCATGACGCGGTCTTCGGGATTTTCCTGGTGGCGCTTTTGCGAAGCGTAGAAATAGGCGCCCACTCCGAGCGTGAACAGGGTCCATGAGAGGAGCAGAGTCCAAGTGCGGCTGGGCTTCGCGTGCACCAGTTGGAAACCGAAAGACATCTAGCCTCCTCCTCGAACTTTTGACTTCATCTATCGTGCCGGCTTGGGCTGCGGGTCGCCCCACTTACAGCCGCCGAGACGTCGGCGCTACAGCTTGCTTTGTGCGGCTAACTCCATGTAGGCCGTGTCGAACTGCAGTCGGACGCGGTCTGGTTTGCCTTGCACGGAGCCGTCGGGATAGCGAATCGCGACGTCATCGACGGAGCTGATGTTTTTGCCGAGCAGGCCGTGGTCGAAGCAGAACTGGCGGACGAGAGCCATCTTCTGCTTCATGTCGGGGGATTTTCCGAATTGCGCGGCAGACTCCGGCTGGTAGAACATCTTGGTCGTGCTGAGTTGCTCTTTGTAGGACGAAACGGTATCGCCCGAGCCCTCGGCAATGGACGCCAGCACTTTGTCGGCTGCCGGGCCTGGTGCCGACATCAAGCTCATCATTTCGTACCAGGCTCCGGCGAGCGCTTTGGCGAAGTTTTGCCCTGCACCGTCTGGGCGATCCAAAACCTCCGTGCGCACGACTGTGAGGTCGAGAATCTCGCCAGGGATTTGCGAGGAATTAAACAGCGAGATCACCCCTTTCTGTTGTGCGAGCTGCGAGAGCATGGGCTTCCAAGTGACTGCGGCGGAGACACTGGCGTCGCTGATGAACGCGGATTGAATGTCGGAGTCGGAGGTGTTGATCATACGCACTTTATTGATCTGATCGCGCATGGAGTTGAGCGTCAGAGCGCGATCGAAGAGGTATTCCGAGACCGTTTTCTCGACCAGCAGCATTTTGCGGCCGACGAGATCTTTCATCTGCAGGCCGCCACGGACGAGCAGGGCGTCGTTGCCGTTGGAATAATCGCCGATAAGGATGACGGTCGTGGGCACGCCGGAGGCGGCCGGCATGTCGAGGGCCTCCATGTTTGTCATGGTGCAGGCATCGATGTTGCGGCCGACAAAGGCGTCGAGCGAAGGGGCGTAGTCGAAGCGTTGGACTTTGATGACGATGCCGTACTTGTCGGCCCACTTCTTGAGGAGGCCGGACTTCTGCATGTAGTGATAGGGCGTCCAGCCGGCGTAGATGGACCATCCGACGGTGAACGCGGGCTTCTGGCCGAGAGCGGGCATCGCCAGAAGGACACAGAAGAGGAGAACTGCACGCCGCAGAGTTGAAGCCAACGGGAGCATCGTGGTGTGAATTTTAGACGCGATACTGTACCCGTCTAACAGGCAATTTTTCTATGGCTGCGATTCAAGATTTGGATGTTGCGAGGTAGGCCCGCCATCCGCCGAAGCGGGTGATTTCGGTTGCCGCTGCCGCTGCGCAGGGCTCGCAGAGAAAGCACTTCACCGGCTCGCCGTTGTCGAGTGTGACGGTGCCGATTCCGAGGGGCGCGGACACGGCAGCGACGAAACCGCCGAACTGGTCTTCGGGCATGGCCCAAACTTCCACCTCAATGCCGGGGCCCTGAAAATTTTCATCGCGGATGAGGCCGGGTTTCGGCGGTTTGCTTTCTGCCAGGGCGTACAGACGATAGTAGGGCGCCGTCCGGCAGGTCTTCTGGAGACGCGCACCGCGCTGGGTTAGTTGCTGGTTCAAGGGCTGGCCGCTGAGATGTGCGCCAACGACGGCGACTTCAACACATCCCGGAGCTTTGTCCAGGAGCAGAGCGGGAGCGCCGAGGTAGCGATTCGCCAGCGCGAGCAAGGCTTCGTCGGTGAATGCCGGGCCGATGAACGAAACTCCGAAGGGGAGGCCGTTCGAACGGAAGCCTGCGGGAGCCGCAATAGCTGCGAGATCCATCAGGTTCACAAAATTTGTGTAGTAACCGAGATTCGTGTTCAGCTTCACCGGATCGGCAGCGATTTGCTCGTGGGTGTAGATCGTTCCGGTCGTCGGCAGTAAGAGCACATCCATGGCTGCCCACTGCTTCTCAGCTTCACGACGCAGAGCCCGGAGGCGATAATCGGCTTCGAAGGCCTCGACGGCTGTGTATCGTTCCGCTCCTCCGATGATGCCGCGCACAACGGGCTCGACGTCGGCGGAGTGATCGCGGAAGAAGCCCTTGATTGCGGCGAGACGCTCGGCGACCCAGGGTCCGCCGTAGAGCAAGTCTGCGGCTTTGCGGAAGACAGAAAAATCGATCTCAATCTTCTCGCCTCCGATCTGCTGCAGTCCCTTGATTGCAGCGCGGTTGAGGTTCGCGGCTTCTTCGTCACCGAAGAACTCCAATTGCTGCGGCGGAGGAACTCCGAATCGGAATTCGTGGTTCAGCCATGGGGCTGCGTCCTCTCCGCGACGAGGCTCGCGCGAAAACGGGTCAGCGGGGTCAAGGCCGCGAGCCACTCGCCAGACTTCATGCGCCTCACGGCAAGTTCGCGCAAAGATGGAAACGCAGTCCAGCGTGCGACACGCGGGAACGACTCCTTGCGTGCTGAGAACGCCGCGAGTTGGCTTCAGTCCCAGCAGCCCATTGAAGGCGGCGGGCACTCGGCCAGATCCAGCGGTGTCGGTCCCGAGAGAGAACGCCACAAGATTCTTCGCGACTGCGACCGCTGAGCCGGAACTCGATCCGCCGGAGATGTAGCGGTGATCGAAGACACTGGAACAGGCACCATGGGGGGAGCGCGTACCCACCAACCCGGTGGCAAACTGATCCATGTTGGTCTTGCCGATGAGAAGTGCTCCGGCAGATTGCAGGTGCTGAACTACGGTTGCGGTCGAGGGCGGCGTATAAGCGTATGCGGGACAGCCCGCGGTGGTGGGCATTCCCGCGACGTCGAAGTTGTCTTTGACAGCGAACGTCTTGCCTCCGAGAGGCAAACCCGGATGATTTTCGATTTCACGCGCTCGGGCAAGGGCTGCATCTCGCGGGACGAGTGAGATCCACACAGGGTTGAGAGGTTCGCTCTGCAGGCGATCGTAAAGCGCATTGATTGTCGTAGTGAAGTCGGTGACGGCGAAAGTCATGCAGCCGCCTCCGCGCGAAGCAACAGAAGGGTTTGGCCAGCCCAGACCATCGCTCCTGCGGCGCAATTCAGCCTTTCGACGATGCCCGCGTTCGGGGCTGCCACTGCGATTTCAGTTTTCATGGCTTCGAGAACGATAAGCTTCTGACCGGCTTCCACTCGCTGACCAGCTTCTACCGCGACGTTCCACACGCTTGCTGCGATCGGCGAGCGCACGGGGCGACAGCCCTCAGGAGCTTCTGAATCCGGCGCTGGAGCTGGCGGTTCAGGGGGCTCGATGTACTCGGCTTTGCCCTCAGCGGCCCAACGCTCACGTTCCGCTTCGAAGGCTGCCTGCTGGTGTTTCTTGAAGGTGTCGGCTTCCGGTTTGATCGACTTCAGGAAAGCATGATAGTCGCGCAGGCGGAATTCTTTTGGCTCGATGCGCAGCGGGTAGCGCCCGCGAGGGAACGCATCACGAATCTCCAAGAGCTCTTCGGCGCTTACCACATGAAATCGCAGTTCATCGAAGAATCGCAGCAGCCAGGGCGTCCCCGGAGGGAATTCCGTGGTGGAGTGGAAAGTATTCCACATCTGCAGAGTGCGCCCGACAAACTGATATCCCCCGGGGCCTTCCATGCCGTACACGCAAAGATACGCGCCGCCGATTCCCACGGCGTTTTCCGGCGTCCAGGTGCGCGCGGGATTGTATTTCGTTGTCACCAGGCGATGTCGCGGGTCCACCGGTGTTGCCACGGGTGCGCCGAGGTAAACGTCGCCCAAGCCCAACACCAGATAGCTCGCACCGAACACAATGCGGTGCACGTCATTGATTGTGTTGAGGCCGTTGATGCGGCGGATGAACTCTATGTTGCTGGGACACCACGGCGCATCTGGCCTAACCCCTTGCATGTATTTGCGAATCGCAAGCTGCGTGGCGGGGTCGTCCCATGACAGCGGCAGATGAACCACCCGAGACTCCACCGTGATGTTGTCGAGGTCTGGAATGCGGCGCTCACAGGCATCGAGCGCCTCGAGCAGTTCGTCGCGGCGCAGGCGCGAATCGTAGTGGATGTGCATGGAGCGCACACCCGGCGTTATGTCGATGATTCCGGGAACGTTCTCGGCGCGGATTTGCTGCTCGAGCGCGTGCACACGGAAACGCAGGTTCAGATCGAGGACGTTGGGCCCGTACTCTATCAACAAATACTGATCACCGTCGGCTCGGCAGACCACTGCGGGAGAACCGTTCGAGGCGGCACGCTCGTACACGACAGGATCTTCGCGGTGGGTGAGCGGCAACTTTGGGAAATTCCCGGCTAGAGTTTCCAGGCATTCTTCCACGTCGCACCGCAAGGCTTCGGCTTGTTCGAGTGAAAGGGCACGGAACTTCACGGTGTCCCCAGCTTTCAGTTGTCCCACCTTCCACAGGTCGGCCTCCACTATGGTTGCGGGGCAAACAAAGCCGCCCAGGCTTGGGCCATCAGGACCCAGAATGACTGGCATGTCTCCGGTAAAGTCGACGGTGCCGACTGCGTAGGCGTTGTCGTGAATGTTGGAAGGATGGAGGCCGGCCTCGCCGCCGTCTTTGCGCGCCCAGCGCGGCTTCGGGCCAATGAGCCGAATGCCCGTGCGATCGGAGTTGTAGTGAATCTTCCACGACGTCGCGAAGAACATTTCGATGTCTGCGGGCGTGAAAAAGTCAGGCGAGCCGTGAGGGCCGTAGAGCACGCCGATTTCCCACTCGTGGCCGTATCTTGGAATTGCACTCGACCTGAGCTCGGGCGTCTTGGAAGTGGGGTCATACTTGCCGATATGCAGCACATCACCGGAGCGCAGCACGCGGCCCGACTGACCTCCGAATTTCCCCAGGATGAAAGTGGAACGGCTGCCGAGATAAAGCGGAGCTTCGAAGCCACCTGCCACCGCGAGATACGCTCGTGCTCCCGCGCCTTCCGCACCCGCTAGTTCGAGCACCGAATCCTTTTTGACGCCAATGGCCTGCCACTGGGGCGTCGGTTGGCCATTCAGGCGGGCTCCGAACGCCGCACCCGTGAGTGCGATCGTTGTTTCACAGGCAAAACGTAAGGTGGGGCCGGTGAGCGTGAATTCGAGCCCAGCGGCGTTTTCCGCATTGCCGACCAGGCGGTTTGCGAAGCGAAAGGCGAGCGAATCCATCGGGCCAGAGGGCGGCACGCCGACATGCCAGTAGCCGAGGCGTCCGGGATAGTCCTGGACAGTCGTTTGCGTGCCCGGTTCGAGGACGTCGATGGCCCGCCGCGGGTAGGAAAAGTCCCGCAAGAACGAAGTGGTGACACCGCCGTTCACAAAGTTTGGATCGGAACAGACCCGCTCCAAGTACGAGAGGTTGGTTTCAATGCCGGAGAGTTCGCATGCATGCAGTGCCGTGCGCATACGGGCAAGTGCTTCGACACGGCTGGAACCATGCACAATCACTTTCGCCAGCATGGGATCGTAGAACGGAGTGACCTCAGTGCCTGAATCCACCCAGGTCTCGACGCGGGCATCGTCCGGCCACACGACATGGGTCAGACGGCCGGCGCTGGGCTGAAAATCCTTTGCGGCATCCTCTGCATAGATGCGCACTTGGACCGAACACCCCGATGGCCGGATATTGGTGGTTCCGAGCGCGGGCATTTCGCCTGCCGCCTGTTTCACCATCCACTCCACAAGGTCGACGCCCGTTACCTCTTCTGTGACGCCGTGCTCTACCTGCAGGCGCGTGTTCACTTCGAGGAAATAGAATTCACCCCTGGAATTGTCATAGATGAACTCGACCGTGCCGGCCGATTGGTAGTGAACTGCTTTGCCCAACCGGATTGCAGACTCCAATAACTTTTCGCGAATCGTTGCATAGAGACCGGGAGCGGGAGTCTCTTCGATCACTTTCTGGTTACGGCGCTGCACCGAGCAGTCGCGTTCGCCTAAGGCAATGACGGATCCTTGTCCGTCGCCGAAAATCTGCACTTCGATGTGCCGGGCCTCGGAGACGAAGCGTTCGAGATAGAGACTGCTGCTGCCAAAACTTGCTTGACTCTGCCGCGAGACTGCTGCAAAGGCTTCGCGGAGTTCGGCGGGTGAACTGCACAAGCGCATTCCTATGCCACCGCCCCCGGCAGTGCTTTTGAGCATCGTGGGATATCCGACTTGGTCAGCAGCTGCGAGTGCGGCATGAATGTCGGCGAGCAATCCGCTGCCCGGCAGCATCGGGAGGCCGTTCGCGGCGGCAATGTGGCGAGCCGTGTGTTTGAGGCCGAAGTCCCGCATCTGCGCGGGGGTCGGTCCGATGAAGACAACTCCTTCTGCCGCGCACGCTTCCGCGAATCCAGCGTTCTCGCTGAGGAAGCCATACCCCGGATGAATCGCCTCGGCGCCGGTCTTTCGCGTAGCTTCCAGTAGAGAGGGAATGGAAAGATAGCTCTGCGCAGCCGGCGCAGGGCCGACGCAGACGGCTTCATTGGCCTGATCCACGTGAAGCGAGTGGCGGTCAGCCTGGGAGTAGACCGCGACGGAGGGCACCCCCATCTTGCGCAGCGTGCGGATGATACGACAGGCGATCGCGCCGCGATTGGCGATGAGAACCTTACGAAACATCATGGCTCCGGGTCACAGAGCTGAGTCCCAGATCAATACTTCAACCGGAGTCGGGTTATAGGCATTGCAAGGATTGTTCAGTTGGGGACAGTTACTGATGAGGACAAGCACATCGATTTCCGCTCGCATCTCGACGTATTTGCCAGGATCGGAGATTCCGTCCTCAAACGTGAGCTTACCTTCCGAAGTCACGGGAACATTCATGAAGAAATTGATATTGCTCGTGATGTCGCGCTTCGACATCCCGTGGTCCCACTCAGTGATGGCTTTCAAGAAGCTGCTGCGGCAGGCGTGCATGTGACGTTTTTCGAGAGCATACCGAACCATATTGCTTTCGTTTGCGCAGGCCCCACCCAGAGTGTCGTGACGTCCGCACGTATCCGCCACAATCGTGAGTAGCACGGTGCCAGCCGTGGAGATCAGTTTTGTCCCGGCGGTCAGGTAGATATTGCGCTGTTGCTGAATCGTGTCTTGGGCACTGTACCGATCGGAGTAGTCGTGGGCGTTGTAAAAGAGCGTGTCGACCGCCTGGTTTCCGTGGAGATCGACGATTCGGAAATACTGACCTTTTCTCAGTTCGCGGATCCACGGTTCGCCGGCGAGTATCTCATGTCGGTAAATTGCTTTCGACTGACTGAGTTTGCTCTCGATGAGATTCTTTCCGGATATGGTCGTAGTGCTCATGGTTGCGTCCTCAGAGGAAATATCGTTCGGTTAGCGTGAATCCCCGCCCGTTCTCAGGTCGCGAAATTCGACAGGGATCGTCCGTGGCGGGAACTGGAACTTGACGGATCGCCACTTGCACGGGCCTCGGCTCATATTTCGGACTGGGATCGAGCGGGTGCTGGCAGGTATTCAGAATCGCGAGAACATTCATCTCTGCGCGCAACTCAACAGAGTCACCTGCCTTGGAGTTGCCGGGAACAAAAGTCATGCTGCCGTCCTCGGAAACGTCGACGCGGCTGAACAGATTGATGTTGGCCACGAGGTCGCGCGGCCCGAGTCCCCACTTGCCTAGCTCAATCAAGAAACTGTCGCGGCCGTTCTTGGGGTAGTCGTTGCGGCTTTCCTGGTAGGTGGACGGCCCGTATTTTTTCTCAACCAAGTGTACGTTTGAAGTGCCGCCAAGTGGATCGTGCCAGCCCACGGTGTCCGCAATAACCGAGAGAAGAATCCGCCCCATGTCGGAATACAGTACAAAGCCGGTGGTCAGCCGCGCGATGTGTTGGGCCTTGAGCGTGTCGGGCATGTTGTAGCGCTCGACGGGGCACTCGAAGTTGTAAAAGATTGCGCCGACATTCGCGTTGCCTTCCAGATCGACGACTCGCAAAGCCGTTCCTCGCTTCAGCACATGGGACCAAGTGGCCCCGGGCTGAATCGTCTCCTCCCAAAGATTGGGCGTTGCGCTCATATACACGTACCCCTCGGATGCTAAGGATCGTTACGTCGAATCAGGACAATCGGAAACTAGAGAGAGGCAGGAGGACCGCAGCAAACGCACATTTTGGTCAGGCGGAGGTACACATCAAGCGTGATGTTTGCTCTTGCATTCCGGCCTGCGAGTCCGAACATGAAGCGTAGTCTCGCACGAACGACACGATCGGTACCAATCGTAATTTCAACTGCATACGATCGGGGTTTTTGATAGAGGCGAAGGCTGCGCGTCTGTATTCCTTCGAAACGCAGTCGCGCGATGGCCTGGGGACGGGCAAATCGCAGAGCTGCCAGTATGCGTCACTCTTGAAAGAAACAAACCTTACTTCAAAGTTGGGCATCCACCTCTGAGCGTAAAGGGAGGTTCAGGACGCCGAATGAGCAAGAAACATGGTGTTGCAGACCCGACCCGCTTAAAGCCTTTCGATTCAGACGATAAGCAACTGCTTCGGGTCGTCGTCGAAACCCCAAAAGGAAGCCGCAACAAATTCGCCTTCGATCCCGATGAGCACATCTTTGAATTGAAAAAAGTACTGCCTGCCGGGATGACATTTCCGTATGACTTCGGGTTCGTTCCCTCAACCTTAGCGGACGACGGCGATCCGGTGGACGTACTGGTGTTGATGGATGAGCCCGCGTTTCCGGGATGCGTGCTGAGGTGCCGCCCAATCGGCGTGATCGAGGGAGAGCAGGGAAATAAGAAAGACACGGAGCGGAATGATCGAATCGTGGCAGTCGAGCAGGGTGCACACAGTTGGGCAAACATTAGAACGATTGATGATCTGGGAAAACACTTCTGCCGGGAGCTGGAAGAATTCTTTGTGAACTATCACAGACTTTCAAAGGAGAAATACCGAGTTCTGGGAGTGAAGGGGCCGGATCACGCACGGAAGTTGGTGAAATCGGGGATGAAATGATTCCAATTCTCATCCGATTTCTGGTCAGCGGGGCGGTCGTTTCTGGCTTCGCGATCATTGGCGATGTGCTCAAACCCTCAAACCAAGAAGCTTCGCTGGATTGTTCGGCGCGGCGCCTTCGGTGGCGCCGGCCACGTTGGGCCTGACTGTCGCGACGGAGGGGCCTTCGTATGCTGCCACGGAGGCGCGTTCCATGATGGCAGGCGCGGTAGCCTTCTTTTTCTACGCCTCTTTGGTGAGCTGGATCATGATGCGCTACAAAATGAAGGCTCTCGGGTCAAACAAGATGGCATGATTACGCGGTTCGGTTTGTTTTTCGGTGGACTCGTTACTGCCATCGCGGGAGTCATCGCCAAGCAGTTCGGTGCGGCCGTTGGAGGGCTCTTCCTGGCATTTCCGGCAATTTTTCCGGCTAGCGCGACACTCATTGAAGAAACACGAGAAGCAAAAGAAGGAAAAAAGGGACTACACGGCGCCCCGCGCGGAAGGGAAGCCGCGAGTATGGACGCCGGCGGCGCAGCGATGGGAAGCATCGGTCTGCTCCTGTTTGCTCTTAGTTGTTTGGCACTTTATCCCGAACCACAGAGCGTGGGCGGTACGGAAGATTGCCACGCTCGCTGGGCTCGGAGTTTCTGTGATGAGGTGGATGAATCGAAAACGAGTCTAGCTTGCGGGATGCGAGTCCAGCGGCGGCCGACTGCAAATTCTCTTCGCTTATGGCACTTCCACTCCCGAGAAGCGTTTGCAGGCTTCCAGAAGCATCTCCTGACGGTCGGTATTGCGGTTGATTCGAATGTGCTCATTTACGAGCGCATTCGCGAGGAAGTACGCGCCGGCCGCACCGCCATCAACGCCATCGATGCCGGCTTCTCGCGGGCGCTGGCGACCATTCTCGACTCCAACATCACCACCTTCATCGCCGCCGCGGTGCTGTTCTATATCGGCACCGGGCCGGTGCGCGGCTTTGCCGTGACGCTCGGCATCGGCATTCTCACCAGCCTGTTCACCGCCTTCACGCTGACCCGTCTGATC
>Ga0209380_10000280_pt1 | contig 35472 bp, 33 predicted proteins | sample HubBroMetageWFT6_FD_188347 | JGI IMG/M metagenome (GOLD analysis project Ga0209380, IMG submission 188347) | Warmed and freeze-thawed soil microbial communities from the Hubbard Brook experimental Forest, New Hampshire - Hubbard Brook CCASE Soil... | ecosystem: Environmental > Terrestrial >... | reverse complement strand
CGGTTCGATCCAGCGATGGGCAGCGCGGCTACCTGGGTCATGACGATCGTGCACCGGCGCGCCATCGACCGCATCCGGTCGACGGCAGCGGCGTTAGAGCGCGAGCACAAGACCGCCAGGCCGTGGGTGGCGGCCGACGAGGTGGCGGAGGCAGTCGAGGCAAGCCTGGACCGCGAGCGGGTACGGCGCTGCCTCGGCGGGCTCACGGAGGTCCAGCGCGAGTCGATCACGCTGGCTTACTACGGGGGGTACAGCTACCGCGAGGTCGCCGCGCTCCTCGGGGCAGCGGTCGGCACGATCAAGACCAGGATCCGGGATGGCCTCATCCGGCTCCGGGACTGCCTCGGGGTGGGCTGATGCAGCTCCTTCGTCCCGACCTGCACACGCTGACCGGTGCCCATGTGCTCGACGCGATCGATGATCCGGCGGAGCAGCACCGGTTCGCCCGCCACCTGCGCCGATGCCAGGCCTGCGCGGCCGAGGTCCGCGGCCTGCAGGAGGTCGCCACATCCCTGGCCCTGGCTACGGCCGCCGAGCCGCCGCCGGCCATGCGCGAGCGGGTCATGGCCGCGGTCAGGCGGATGCGGCAGCTGCCGCCCGAGATCGATCATCACGCCCGATCCCGGCCGCCTCGGATGATCCCGGTCCTCGCGGCCGTCGCCGCGGTCGCAGTCGTTCTGGCATGCGTGCTGGGCATCCGGCTCTACAGCACGCAGCGTCAGCTCGCCGCCGCGCAGGCTCGGGCGCAGGCGATTAACGGCGTGCTGTCCGCGCCGGATGCGCGCGTCCTGTCCGCCCGGACGCAGGCCGGCGGCGTGGCGACCGTTGTCGTCTCCGCGGCCCGCCGCGACCTGACCGTCGCGGTCGCGGGCCTGCGCCGGCTGCCGGCCGGCGAGGTGTACCAGCTGTGGCTGATCGGGCCGCCGCGGACCCGGTCGGCTGGCCTGCTGCCCGCGCCCGTCGGCGGTCGGGCCGGACCGGTGCTGGCCACCGGACTCGCCTCCGGCGACAGGCTCGGGATGACGATCGAGCCTGCGGGCGGCACGAGCCAGCCGACCACCAGCCCGCTGATAGCGCTGCCACTTCCGTAACGCAGACCGGTCAGTCGAGCGGGCTCGCCTCGCTGAGCCACGATGCCCGGCCTGCCCTGACTTCCGCGTCGTGCTCAGGGCACAGCAGCGCCACGCGGGAGACTGCGTCCTGGCAGATCTGCCACGCTGACGTGCCGAGGTTCGTGCAGGGCGTGTGCCAGGTCGTCATCGACATCACGTCGGAACACGCGATCTTCCGGCCTGCCGCGCACATGCCGGTGAACTCCTTACACCGAGCGCAGAAGCCCAGGCGGGTGGCGACCGGGTCGTGGGTCGGTAACCCGCAGTCAGGACATGACCAGCCGTTCATGTCGGACTGCAGGACCAGTCCCCTGGCGCGGCGCAGCAAGCCGGTGCGGCTCAGCATGACGCCTGAATACGAGCAGCATCCTCAGTCATCGCAGGGCCGCTCCCTTCTTGCCGCCGGGAATCCCGGCGAAGTTCCCCTCACTGATGCAGGCCAGAGCTCTCGCTCGACAGCCTGCGTCGCAAGTCTCATGAGAGTTGCAGAGCAAGACATCCGTCAGCTGACCGATGTACGGCGAAGCTCGCCGGGAGACAGCAGCACCGGCGGCCCGTTCCCGAACCGGCCGGTCACCGTATCGTCGGGCTTATGAACGACGCATTCGCCGCGGGAGACCGCTTCTTGCTGAACGAGGCGCGACTGCTGGAACGGCGGCTCTTCGCCACCTGCTTCCTCGGCCAGCCGGCCGCCGGGGTCGTCAATGCCCTGCGTGGCTACCAGAATCAGGACGGCGGGTTCGGCCAGGCCCTCGAGCCCGACACGCGCTGCCCGGCCAGCCTGCCCGTCTATGTCGAGACCGCGTTCCAGGCCCTTGCCGCGGCGGGCACTGTCGATGACGACATGGTCATCCGGGCCTGCGAGTTCCTCGCCGGCGCGGCCGAGCAGGCCGGCGGAGGCGGCGCCGTGCCGCTGGCCTTCCCGGTCATCGAGTCCTTCCCCCGCGCCGCGCACTGGACCGAGTGGACCTACGTGCCGGGCCTCAATCCGACGGCCGGGCTGGTCGGCCTGCTCTACCAGCTGGGAGTTGACCATCCCTGGCGATCCGCCGGCGCTGCTTACTGCTGGGAGCAGCTCGAATCGGACGGTCTGCCGGGCGACGCGCATGCGCTCAAGGAGGTGCTTGTCTTTCTCGAGCACGTACCGGAGCGCGGCCGCGCCGACGAGCATGCCGCCGCGCTCGCGTCAGAGCTGGCAGGCATCCCGCTGTTCCACCTCGACCCTGACGCTCCTGGCTACGGCCTGTCGCCGCTCAGCATCGCGCCACAGGCCAGCTCCCGGTGGCGCGGGCTGTTCACCGACGCCCAGATCGGCGCCCACCTCGACCGGCTCGAGAGAGATCAGCAGGCCGACGGCGGCTGGCCCATCGCCTGGGAGCCACCCAGTCAGTCCGCCGTATCCGAATGGCGGGGAGTGGTGACGCTGGACGCCCTGCGGACGCTCACGTCGTACGGACGGCTCACCGCAGGTACCTGAGGCTCGCTCATCGCGTCCAGGTTGGGCTTCATCAGCAGTGACGTCGCGGTCAGCCACAGCGCGGCGAACAGAACGCTGCCGAGGACGTCCGTCGGGTGATGCTCGCCCCGGTACATGCGGGACAGGGCCACCAGCACCGGCATGGCGACCGCGGGAATCAGGAAGAGCCAGCGCCACCAGCCGCGGGCGTGGCCGATGACCAGGATGGCGATGGCGATGTACAGGCAGCAGGTGGCCGCGACGTGCCCGGAGGGGTACGCCGAGGTTGGCAGGCGGTGATCCAGGTGCGTAACGTCCGGCCTCGGCCGCCTGACGACGGCGGCCGCGGTCAGGAACGCGCCGATCTCTCCGAGCATGATCGCGACGAGGTAGATGACCGGGCGCCAGCGCCGGGTGACAGCGAGGAAGACAACGCAGGTAGCGAGCATCACGGTGACGATGCCCACGGTGCCGCCGAGGGTGGTGAAGATCAGACTCCATCGAGTGAGGCCGGGCGTGCGGCGAGCGGCGAACCAGGCCGGGATCGTCCGGTCGCCGAGCACGTTGCCGTTTCCGTCCTTGATGATCAGCTCACCGAAGCCCACGATGATTCCGACGATAAGCACCCATGCCACCAGGCATCCGGCTGCGATCAGGATGTGCTGGCCGACGCGCGCATGGCCAGGGGCGGATTCTGGGTCGGCCGGCCTGAGGTCGGCGACGGCCTCGGGCTCCAGTCCGGCCTTCACCGGATCGGTCACCGGCTGGCCCGCTGAGAGCCGGCTCAGCTCAAAGGCCAGGGCCGTGATCCCGAGCCAGGTGATCCCGATCGCCCACCCGCCCACGACGTCGGAGAGGAAGTGGACGCCGAGCAGGATCCGGCTGATCCCGATCAGCGCGACGAGCGCGACCGTCACGCCGATGAACGCCGGTCGCCACCGGCCACGCGCGGCGGGAAGGAAGAGCAGCAGCACAGCCCCGTAACAGACGATCGAGCCGAGTGAGTGCCCGCTCGGGAAGCTGTTCCCGGTGCCGTAGGCGACCGGATGCGCGACGACGGGGCGGAGCCGGCCGACCAGGGACTTGAGCACCGGGTCGAGGACGAGCGCGCCCGCGCCCGTGACGACCAGGTAGATCGCCAGCTTCCAGCGTCTCCGGATCGCGAGTACGGCCGCCGCCGCTCCGATGACCCCGCACAGCACGGCAGTACTCCCGAGCATGGTCACGGCCTTGACCACCGTCACCAGCGTGCGGTCGCCGGCGATCGCGCGGTTGATGTCCGCCGCGGCGCCGTGGTCCACGGTTTCGAGAGGGCGCCACTGCAGGCGCACCAGGACAAGCAGGACGGCGAAGACCAGCGCCGCGACCGTAACGGTGATCAGTGGCGCCAGGGTGCGGCGCTGGCGGCGAGCGGAATGCGGAGACATGGCCATCCCTACGCCGGGACGCAGACCGTGACGGAGCGGGGACAGACGTCGATCCGCAGGTCCCTGGCCGCCGGGCGGATGCCCCCGTCGACCTCGTACCGGAGCTTGCGATCAAACCGGATCCGGAACGATCGCCCGCGCGTCATCTCGACGAACGGCGACCGCTCAGCCCGGCGGAGCGCGACGCGGCCAAACGTCCTGGCCCAGTCGATGGGATTCCGGGCCGTGACCACGGCGAGTTCCAGGAGGCCGTCGTCTGGCTCCGCCGCCGTGAAGGCCTCGACCCCGCCGAGGATGGTGCCGACGTTGGCCGCGAGCACTAGCGAGACCCGGCCCTCGAAGAAGGGCCGGCCGTCGGCCTCGACGCTCGCCATCACGCGGTGCGCGAAGAGGCTCCTTGCCCCCGTGTAGAGGTAGGCCGCCCGACCCAGGCGATCCTTCATCGTCCGGTCGGCGCCCGCGATCATGCGGGCGTCGAACCCCGCGCCCGCCATCACCGCGAAATGCTCGCCGTTGACCGATCCCGTGTCCAGCTCGCGGCGGTTCCCGTGCAGTCCTACTCGCACCGCCTCGCCGAGGTCATCGGGCACGTGCAGGTTGGTCGCCAGGAGGTTGGCCGTTCCGGCCGGCAGAATCGCCACCGCTGTGGCGGTCCCGGCAACCGCGTCGAGGCAGCGCTGAACCATCCCGTCGCCGCCCCAGACGAATATCAGGTCGGCGCCCTCCGCGGCCGCCAGGCGAGCCCGCTTCGGTGCGCGGCGGCTCTTTTTCACTTCATACCAGAGCGGATCGGTGACGCCTTCTCGCGCAAGCACCTCACGAAGCTCAGGCAGGCCTCCCCCGAAGCTCTTGCGAGCATGGGCCAGCACCGCGACTTTCGACATGATCAGACCTTTCGCCAGCGGGCCTCGCACAGCCCGTAGACGCCAAAGATGATCAGGCCGAGCGCGACCAGCAGCAGTAGAACCGGGCCGGCGGTCTGGTTGCGCAGCGTGAGCAGCGCCTTGTCGATGCCGCCCGAGCTTGAGGCGTTGTGCGAGACCGCAGCGTCGATCACCCCGACACCGACGAGCGCCACGACCAAGGCGCGGGCGATGGTCCCGACAGTGCCGAGCAGCCTGACGACGCGGAGCGTGGTCGGGCTCATCTCCCCCGTCCGCAGGTACTTCATGAACTTGCGGCGGATGCCCTCAAGGCCGAGTACCAGGCCGATGATGACGATGACCAGGCCGGCGATGCCGACCAGCCACCGGCCGCCGGGATGCTGCATGATCTTGGCGGTCACGTCCTGCTGCTGGCCTGACTGGCTGCTCTGGGTACCGGAGATGACCCTGAACGTCAGGTAAGCGAGGCCAGCGTAGATCACCGCCCTGGCCAGCGATCTGAGCCGAGGTCCCGTGCGGTTCCCGTCGCCGGCCGCGCCGAAGGCGGCCTCGCTCAGGCGCCACAGTGCATAGGCCGCGAAGCCGATGCCGAGAAGCCATAGCGAGACCGATCCATATGGCTTACCGGCGAGCAGCTGCAGAGCACCCTGCTGGTCGGCTTCATGCGAGCCGTGGCCGAGAGCGACCAGGATCGCCACCCAGCCGAGCAAGATGTAGATGACTCCCCGCGCCACCAGGCCGGCCCTGGCCAGCCCGTGCGCTGCCGGACTGTCTGATGCCTGCCTGGCCTCGGCGCCACCGCGCCGGATCGTTGTGCTTCGCATGGACCCCGGCTACCCCGCATTGCGGTGCCAATGCACGCGGGTTGCCAGTGCCCATGGAATGAATGCCGCGTTTGGGCGCCTCGTATCCGGGCACCTCCGCATGCTCGCAGCGGTCATCACCAACTGGAGGACAGGTGCGGGTGCTCACGGCCCTCTGGAAGGGCGTCGAGCGAGGAGGGCTACGCCGGCGAAGCCCGCGGATGGAGCGGGCCCAGCAAGGACAGCGCCCTGATCCGCTCCAGCCGGCCGGGACCGAACGGCTCCCGCAGATCAAGCACATCGTGGTCCTCATGATGGAGAATCACTCGTTCGATAACTACCTGGGCACCCTGGGCCGCGGCGAAGGGTTGCCCCGTGGCGCGGACGGGCAGCCGGACGCCGAGAACCCGGACGCAGCGGGCCAGGCTGTGCGCGCTTACCACTTGCCGTCGACCACCCAGCACTCCGGCGTGCCGTGCCAGAGCTGGCGGGCGGCGCACGCGCAGTTCGCTGACGGCAAGATGACCGGTTTCGTGACGGCCACTGAGGCCGCGTCCACGGCTGCCGATAAGTCCGTCGCGATGGGCTACTGGACCGGTGCCGATCTGCCGTTCTACCACGGACTGGCCGGCACGTTCCCGCTGGCCGACCACTGGTTCAGTCCCTGCCTCGGGCCCACGTTCCCGAACCGCCGGTTCCTGATATCAGGAACCGCGCACGGCCTCATGGATGACCTGCCAGTCAACATCCTCGACTCTCCGCCGGCCGGCACCATCCTGGACATGCTCACGAGATACGGCAAGTCCTGGGTCAACTATCGCCCTGACGGCGGCGACCAGTCCCAGTTCCGGCGCTACCTCAAGTACCGGCGGCGCCGGTCGCAGCATCACCTGCGTGCGCTCGGAAGGCCGCTGCAGCGGGCCCGCAGCGGAGTGAAGCGAGACCTGCAGTGCACCACGGGCCTGTACCCGCTCGGCATGGCCAGGTACATGCTGCATATCCGCGGCATCGACGATTTCTTCGCCGACGCCGACTCCGGGAAGCTGCCGGACTTCTGCATCGTCGACCCGGACTTCAACGAGTACTCCGAGGAGAACCCGCAGGACATCCGCAAGGGCGAGAGCTTTGCCGCCGAAGTCATCCGCCGGGTGATGCACGGCAAGGCCTGGGCAGACACGCTGCTCGTCTGGACCTACGACGAAAATGGCGGCTACTACGACCACGTCGCGCCGCCGGCCGCTGTGCCGCCGGACGACGTTCCGGGCCGGAGCCTGGTGGCGCATCGCTCGTGGCTGCGCACCATCCTCAAACCGATCTTCCCCGGTTACGTCCGGCATGCTCAGGACCTCGTGTGCATGCCGAACAGCTATGACACCTACGGCTTCCGGGTGCCGGCGGTGATCGTCTCGCCTTACGCCCGGCCGAACTGCGTGCTGTCGGAGGTCTTCGACCACACGTCGGTCCTGAAGCTTGTCGAAGAGAAGTGGAACCTGCCCGCACTGACCCGCCGCGACGCTGCGGCGACCGCACCCCTGGCAGCCCTCGACTTCGATTCGCCGCCAGCGTTCCTCGAGCCCCCTTCGCTGCCCGCGCCGAGCCTGGCCTGGGGCTCCTGGCAATCACCGAGCCAGGCGGCAGCCGCTGACTAGCAGGGTGCAGAAGTTGGCGGCGTTTCACGCCCAGGCTCAGCGGCGGGCGTCGTCGCTGGCCGGCGGGTTGGGCTGGGATGGCTTCCCGCCGACGAAGTCTTCCCAGTCGGTCTGGAGAGGAGCCCAGCGCTGATCGAAGTCGGCGGCGCGGCGGGTCGCGCGTTCCAGGCGCTTGCCTCCGTAGCGATGTCGTGCCCAGATCGATGACGGGCGCGCGAGGCGCAGCGCGCCGGTCAGCCCGACGGGTGGCAGGAAGAGCCCGAACAGTGCCGACCGGTACTTGCCCTTGAGCACGCAGACGACGGCGAGCACGCCGTCGATGACGAGGATCCCGGTGGCGGTCAGGCGCAGTGACAGCTCGACCCCGTCGACGTCTTTCACGCCGAACGGGCTGAACCCGACGAGAGCCAGCCCGAGGCAGGCGGCCGTCAGGCTCACCGCCTCGACCGAAAGCTGCCCCTCGCCGCTCCAGTAGACGTCCTGCAAATGCAGGATCAGCGCGAACTCATCCAGGACGAGCGAGGTTCCGATGCCAACCGCCAGCGCAGCGAACGAGCGCCAGCCGAGGGAGCTAGGACCGCCGACCGCCGTGAAGGCTCCGATGATGAGCAGGATGATGCCGGGGACAGAGTGGTGAATGTGCGTCCCGCTGGCCGTCACCTGGTTCCGGAACGGGCCGCGACCGTCGCGAATCATGCGCGTGATCGTCCGGGTCAGGACAAATGTGACGACGAAGGCCAGAAAGCACAGCATCAGCGGCAGCTTGCCGGCCGCGATCACGTCGCGGTCCCACCATGAGGCCATTCCGCCACCATAGAGGCCGGTCACACCGCAAGGCCAGGGCGCTTCCGCGCGCGGCGCGCCTGTGAGCTGCGGGTATTTGCGAATGTCGAGGTCGCACCGGCTCAGCTTGCGACGGTCACCCGGCCACCTGGCGAGGCACTGTAAGCCCTGGCACCAGGCAGGCCGAGACTCTGGTTTGCGGGGCTATGATGGCGATGGCAACAGGTTCTGGTTGCCCGGGTCGAGACCCGCCCCCCTGGCTACTGCAGGCCAAGGCGGTCCTGATTGTGACCCTCCAGCTTCACGTCGCTAATTCGGCGGGTTGCTGCGGGCTTGCGGACCTGCTGACAGCACAGAGGCTGGCCAGGCGGAGCGGAGGCGATGTGCTGCTGGCGGCGCCGACAGCGAGTGTGCATTCGCTACCGAGCCTCAGAAGCATGGACGAGGCGCTCGGCCGACAGTCACGAGTCGATGCTGCGGTCGCGTACAGCAACCTGAGCCGGGCGGCCGGCACCTCCGCGAATTCCTCGCCCGCACGCGGCGATGGCTGACCGGCGGCTGGAGATCTGGGGCGAGCTGGCCGCGCATGCCGCCGGGCGCGGCGCGGTCGTGTCTCTCGCTGACGTCTGCGCGGTCGCCGCCGCATCAGAACTCAGCGGGGCATGGGTCGCTGCCGCCCGGGATGATGAGCCGGCGTTCTTGATGTACGCGACGGACCCGGTCGGCGAGCAGCTTGCCGAGCTCCAGCTGACCCTCGGCGAGGGACCATGTCACGACGTGTTGGTATTCGCCGCGCCTGTTCTTGCCGGCGACCTGGCCGATAACGAGTCCGGCCGCCGCTGGCCCGCGTTCACGCCGGAGGCACGCAGACACGGGGCCGGGGCGGCCTTCGCGTTCCCGCTGATTGTTGGAGCCATCCGGGCCGGGGTGCTGGGCGCCTACCGGCGCTCCGCCGGCCCGCTCACCGGCGACCAGCTCGGTGACCTGCTCATTCTCGCGGACGCGGCCACGATGCTGCTGCTCGACAGCCTCAGCGACGGTGCGGCAGCCGCAGCCGACGGCGACGGTGCGTGGCTGGACGGGCGGCCCCCGGACCTGGCGCTGCACCGCGCTGAGATCGACCAGGCCACCGGCATGCTCACGGGGCAGCTCGGGGTCAATATCACGGAGGCTTTTGCCCGGCTCCGGGCATACGCTTACGCTGAGAACCGGCGCCTCGCCGACGTGGCGAGCGACATTGTTGCCCGTCGGCTGCGGCTGCACCCGGACCCGGGACCCGAGGAGGGCCCGTGACAGTTCGCGCCCGCGTGCGGGCCCGCGGCTGGCCTGTATGCCCGCCATCTGCCCATCGGCGAAAAGGTGATTCAGATGGACGCTGACCTGCTGTCCGCCACGTTCGTCGAGCTTGCCGACACCATGGTCGCTGACTTCGACGTGATCGACTTCCTCCACCTGCTTACCGGCCGCAGCGTCGCCCTGTTGTCGGCGTCCGCAGCCGGGGTCATGCTGGCTGACCCGCGCGGTGAGCTGCGCGTCGCGGCTTCCTCAAACGAGGCCGCCGGCCTGCTGGACCTGTTCCAGATCCAGAACGACCAGGGGCCGTGCCTGGACTGCTACCGCACCGGCCGGCCCGTCACTGCCACGGACCTGTCCGGCCCTGGCCAGCAATGGCCGCGGTTCGCCGCCGCTGCGGCCAAGTCAGGATTCCGGACAGTGGAAGCTCTGCCGATGCGGCTGCGGGACCAGGTAATCGGCGCGCTGAATCTGTTCCGGGCCGAAGCAGGCCCGTTCGACGCGGCAACTCTGCGTCTTGGCCAGGCGCTCGCCGATGTCGCCACGATCGGCCTGCTGCACGAGCGCAACGTGCGCCGGGGCGACGTCGTCGCGGAACAGCTCCAGGCCGCCCTGAACAGCCGGGTGATCATTGAGCAGGCGAAGGGCAAGCTCGCCGAGCGCCTCACGATCGACACGGACGAGGCCTTCGGCGTGCTGCGCGACTACGCCCGCAATAGCAACCAGCGGCTCACGGAGGTCGCCCTCAACTTCGTCACCGGCGCCACCGCCGATTTCCCCCCTCCGCCGCGCCCGGCCTGACGCGTCGTCGGCAGGTCATCCGCCCGATGCAGCGCCCGGCAAGGAAACGGCTGTTGGCCTTATCCCCTGTCAACGGGCACATCCGGGCCATACTGTCACCATGCGCTCCTTACCAACCGACGACGCGGTCCGCGCCGCCGCCCGCCGCCTCCAAACGGACCTCGGTGCTAACGGCCTGGGCAAGGCGGTCGCCGCGTACTTCACCGCTCCCGCCTTCGCAGGCATGACCTTCAGTAACCTCGGCCACAATCCGCCCGGCGAGATCACCTCGGACGACCTGCTTGCCGTCACCCTGCTGGACATCACCTGGCGTCCGCAGGTCGTCCGCATCGTCCTCGGCAGCCAGCACCGAGAGCTCTCGGCTATGCTGCGCGCGATCCCCAGCGACCTAGATCTGTGGGATGCCGATGATGAAGTGTCCAAGCGCATCGACGTCCTCTGGGACGCGCTCATCGACATCGACGGCATCGGCACAGCCAGCGCGACCAAACTGCTCGCCCGCAAGCGTCCCCGGCTGTGCCCGATCAGCGACAGCGTGGTCATCAAGGCCGTCGCCGTGCCCCATCGGACCTGGGACGTGCTCCGCTGCCTCCTGCAGGATCCAGCGGCCCGCGGCCAAGTCGAGGCACTCCGTCCGGCTGCTGCCGAAGAAGCCAGCCTGCTGCGCATCCTGGACGTGATCCTCTGGATATCGCACAGCGAGTCAGCAGCGGCCCACTGGGTGCGGGAACAGGCAGGAATGGCCGAGCGGTTCCGCACCCGCGACCGCGTTGCTTAACTAGGGGGCTAGTCCGGCCCGAATCATCAGCCGGCGGATGAGTTACTGAGGGCGCCGGTCACCGGTACCGGGAAGAAGCCCGCGAGCGCCTCCGCCATCTGCGCCCGCACCGGCGCCCCGGAGATGACCACACCGACCATGGTCAGGGAGGTGTGAGTGTGCCCGCGGGCGCGGATGTGGCGGACTGGCACCCCGGCCGCCTCCAGGGAGCGTGCGTAGGCGACGCCCTCGTCGCGGAGCGGGTCGAAGTCTGCGGTGACGATGCTGGCCGGCGGAAGACCTTCCAGGTTGCCGTGCAGCGGGGCAGCGCGGGTGTCGCCGCGGTCGGCCGGGTCGGCGTAATGATCCCAGAACCACCGCATCAGCGCGGTCGTCAGGGTGTACCCGTCGCCGTTCTCCGCATAGGACTGCCGGGTCATATCCGAATCCACCACCGGATGAATCAGGAGCTGCCCGGCGATGCGCGGCCCGCCGGCGTCGCGGGCCATCTGGCAGGCAACAGTCGCGATGTTCCCGCCAGCGCTCCAGCCCGCGACGGCGAGCTGGCCGGGGATGCCGCCCAGGCTGGCGGCGTTGGCCTCGGCCCACCGCACGGCCGTGAAGGCGTCCTCCGCGGCTGCGGGGAAGCGGGCCTCGGGGGCGTGGCGGTAATTCACCGACACGACCACCGCGCCCGAGCGCGCGCAAAGGTCACGGCATAGCGGGTCGTCCGAGTCCAGGTCGCCGAGCACCCAGCCCCCGCCGTGGAAGTACACCACTATCGGGTGCGGGCCCTCTGCAGCCGTCGCTGGGCGGTAGAGCCGGTACGGCAGGTCCCCGTCCGGACCGGGTATTACTCCGTCGGCGACGTCGGCTACCTCGGGACCCGGCGGGCGGGCTGCTCCGGCGGCGGCGTTCAAGGCGCGCGCGTCCGCGGCCGACAGGGTCTCGACGGGCGGCAGGCCCAGCCCGGCAATGATCTCCAGCACCATGGCGACATCGGGCTGCATGCTGCGGATCACGCCGTCCCGGCACTGGTCGCCCCCGGGGCCGGTCCGGCGGAATCCGAGGTAGCCCTGCGAGACCACGTCGTCGCACGCCTGGCGGTAAGCGTTCACACCGCCGATGTAGGGCAGGAACACGCGCGGCTTGCCGGGGACGTTGGCGCCCATGTACCAGGAGCTGGCGGTGGGATGCAGGGTAATGGCGGCGCAGTCCCGGACATGCTCATCCCAGCCGGATTCGGCCAGCGCGGTTGGCTCGATGGTCTCGAAGCCCGCGTCGCGCATGTCTTTGAGGCACCCGGCGACCCAGTCGACGTGCTGCTCGATCGAGACGGTCATGTTCGACAGGACCGACGGGCTGCCCGGCCCGGTGATCATGAACAGGTTAGGGAACCCGGCGGTCATAAGACCAAGGTAAGTGGACGGCCCCGGCGCCCACTTGTCCGTCAGGGACAGGCCGCCCCGGCCCGTCACGTCGACGGCTGCCAGGGCACCGGTCATGGCATCAAAGCCGGTGGCGTACACGATGGCGTCGAACTCAAACGACTGGTCGGCCGTATCGATCCCCTGCTCGGTGATGCTGGTGATCGGCTGGCTGCGGAGGTCGACGAGCCGGACGTGCGGGAGGTTGTAGGTCTCGAAGTAACCGGTGTCCAGGCAGGGCCGCTTGGTGCCGAAGTAATGGTCCTTGGGGCAGAGCGCCTCTGCTGTCTCGGGATCGTCGACGGCCATCCTGATTTTCTCTCGGATCATGCCGGCCACGATGTCGTTGGAGGCCGGATTCACCCCCTGGTCGGCGAAGACGCCGAGGACGCCGAATAGCTCGCCCTGCGCCCAGGCGGCATCGAAGCGCTCCCGGCGGACCTCCTCGCTGGCCGTGACGCCCAGGATGTCAGTCGGCTCGGCCGGAATCCCTCCCCGCGACCACCGGGCCGCATGCCGGTACCCGTCACGGTCCTCGCTCAGCTGCATCAGCCGGTCGGCCGGGGCGGGGCCGTTGTGCGCCGGGATCGAGAAGTTCGGAGTGCGCTGAAAGACCGTCAGCTCGCTGGCCTGCCGGGCGATCAGGGGGATGGACTGGATGCCCGATGAGCCGGTGCCGATCACCGCGACTCGCTGGCCGGTGAAGTCGACGCCCTCGTGCGGCCACCGACTGGTGAAGTACACCTGGCCGGCGAAACGGCTGGCGCCTTCTAGCTCGGCTGACTTCGGAATCGAAAGGCAGCCGCTGGCCATGATGTAGTACCGGCACCAGACCTCCTGCCCGCGGTCAGTCGTGATCTTCCATCGGCTTTCCCGCTCGTCCCAGTGGGCAGAGGTGACGGTAGTGGAGAACTCGATGTCAGAGCGCAGCCCGTGCCTGTCGGCCGCGAGCCTCAGGTAGTCCAGGATCTCCGGCTGCGTGGCGTATTTTTCCGACCAGGTCCATTCCTTCTCCAGCTCCGGGTCAAAGCTGTAGGCGTAGTCGGTGGTCGGGATGTCACAGCGTGCCCCCGGATAGCGGTTCCAGTACCACGTCCCGCCCACATCCGCGGCAGTGTCGAAGCACTTCGCCGACAACCCGAGCTGGCGCAGCTGATAGAGCATGTAAAGGCCGGAGAAGCCGGCGCCCACGACCACCACGTCGAATTGCTCTGAGACCGTAACTGGCTTGTTCACAAGGCGCTCCCTGATATCACCCAAATCATCGCATCACCTACCGGACACGGGATAGCGCCCGCGATGTCGAGTTCCTGGCCGTCGCCCAGCGGGCCGGGCGGACCCGCTGGCTCTAGCATCAAAGGCGTGCGCATCGCGGGAGCAGTTCTCGGGGTCCTGATTGTCGTCGCGGTGTGGGTGAACGTTGCCATCACTCTCGTCATCCCCCGCGGCCGGATCGGATTCATCAAGATCGTTGACCGGTTCGTAGACCGGGTGTACATCGCGTGCGGCCGGTTCGTGAGGCGATGGGACCGGCGTGACGCCCTGCTGGCCAGCCAGCCAGTCGCCACGCTCGGCCTGCTGTTGATCATCTGGCTGGCCGGCTTTCTGATCGGCTACGGGCTGTTGCTGTGGCTGCCCGGCGGCAGCTTCCCTGACGCCCTGCGCGAAGCCGGCTCATCGCTGTTCACGCTCGGATTCGCCCTGAGGAGCGGTACGGAGCCGACCGCCGCCGAGTTCCTCGCGGCTGCTTCCGGACTGATCATCGTGGCTCTGCAGATCGCCTACCTGCCCACCTTGTACGCGGCCTACAACCGGCGCGAAACGGTGGTTACGCTGCTCGGCCCCCGGGCCGGGAGCCCGGCGTGGGGACCGGAGCTGCTGGCCAGGGCACAGATGGTGGACGGCGTCGACCAGCTGACGGTCATCTACGACGACTGGGAGCGGTGGTCAGCCGACGTCGCCGAGTCCCATTCGAGCTACCCGTCGCTCCTGCGCTTTCGGTCACCCGAGCCGCACAGCTCATGGGTCGTCTCGCAGCTGGCCGTGCTCGACGCCGCCGCTCTCCACCTGGCCGCCTGCCCGGCGAGCGCGCCCTTCACCGCCAGGCTGTGCGTGCAGATGGGCTTCACCTGTCTGCGGAAGCTCACCCGCACACTCCGGATCCCCGTCGACGAGGACCCGCGACCCGACGGGCCGGTCCAGCTGACCTGGGCGGAATTCCTGCAGGGCTGGGATCGGATCACGGCCGTCGGATTCCCGGTTGAGCGGACGGCCGAGGAAGCCTGGCCGCACTTCCGCGGCTGGCGGGTCAACTACGAGTCTGCGGCGTACAAGCTCGCGTCCGGCCTCGACGTTGTGCCGGCCCGCTGGTCCGGCCCGCGCCGCCACGCCTGGAGCCCGTACGAACCGCGGCAGCTGGCTAACCGCACCCCCGAGCACCCCGACGGCCAGCGGGCCCCAGCACCAGACACCCGCCCCGGCTGACGCGTGGCCGCCGGCCCCAGGATGGGGCACCCGCGCCGCGTAGAGTCGGTTCGGTCATTCCTGATCTTGCCCGCTCCCCCAGTGCCGGAGGCGGAGCTCTATGACCGAGTCGACGTCGTCCAGACCATCGCTGTCTAGTTCCGCTCTGCCTGATCTGCGAGCAACAAGCGACGAGCGACGAGGATCGGGGCGGGCCGCACGGAACCGGGCTAAACGGGGCACATTGGCGTCCTGGGACGAGGCGGAGCGCGGCCACGACCCGCTGGAGACGGTCCTCGCGCAGAACCAGATCCGGGTTCCAGAACTCGTTCCCATCCGCCATCAGCGGATGGCTGCCTCCCCCTGGAATTACTACCGGGGCGCAGCTGCGGTGATGGCTGGCGACCTTGCGTCTCAGCCGGACAGCGGCCTGCAGGTGCAGCTGTGCGGTGACGCTCATGTGCTGAACTTTGGCCTGTGGGCCACGCCGGAGCGCAATTTGTTCTTTGACCTGCGTGACTTTGACGAGACCCTGCCGGGGCCGTTCGAGTGGGACGTTAAGCGCTTCGCGGCCAGCCTCGTGGTCGCCGCGCGAGAGATCCGGGTCAAGCCAGCGAAAGCCTCGGCCGCCGTGACGGCCGGGGTGGAGGCGTACCGCCGGTGTATGCGCCAGTACGCCGCTCTGCCTGAGCTCGACATCTGGTACCACGGCATGTGCGTCGACAGGCTGATGAACTATTACGAGCCGGCCGACCGCGGGCGGATCTCGATTCACATCGAGAAGAAGCGGGAGCGGCGCACGAGCCGCGGGGCGTTCGCCAAGCTGACCACGATGGCGCACGGCCGGCCGAGGATATCCACGGAGCCTCCCATCCGCGTGACGATCAGTGATGAAGAGCAGGCTGACCTGGTGAATCATCTCCTGGCCGAGTACCGGCTCACGCTTCAAGAGGACCGCCGGGTCCTGTTCGACCGCTTCACCGAGGTGGACACAGTCCGCCAGGTCGTCGGCGTTGGCAGCGTGGGCATGCAGGTCTACCTGGTTCTGCTCGAGGGGCGCACCGGCGCCGACCCGTTGTTTCTCCAGGTCAAACAGGCCGGGCCGTCGGTGTACGAGCAGTACACCCAGCCGAGCGCCTATGACAATCACGGCCAGCGGGTGATCAACGGAAAGCGGCTGGTCCAGACGGCAACCGACATCTTCGTCGGCTGGGGCTCATTCCACGGCCGGGACTATTACGTCCGGCAGTTTCGTGACATGAAGATCATCCCATCGATAGAGCTGATCGCGCCCCGGCTCACCGAGTTCGCGACCGCCTGCGGCGAGGCCCTCGCCGGGGCCCACGCCCGAAGCGGCGACCCGCTGGCGATCAGCAGCTACATCGGGAAAGGCCCCAAGTTCGCTGCCGCGATCGGCCGGTTCGCCGTCCAGTACGCCGATCAGAACGAGCGCGACCACGCCCAGCTTGTGAGCGCAATCGCCGCCGGCGACGTGGAGAGCCTGCCGGGCTGAACCGGCGTTGATCAAGCCGTAGTGATTGGTCACTCGCCTGGGACCCAGCCCCCCAATTCGCCGGGCATAGGCCGGCGAGCGAGGAACCGGGGAGCCTGCTTGGCGTTCCTCCTGCTGGAGGCGTCCGGTACTCGCCGACATTAGGAATGGACACCAGCCGGCCGCTTCCGCCATGGCGACCTGACTTGCGCGGCTGCCGGGGCGGGCGGCTAGGTCATGGCGGCTGGCGTCACTACCTAAATGGGTCGACGCCGCGCATCTCACATACAGACGTGCTGACAGATTCGCGTGGCCAGCGGGCCCCATTAGCGTCGGCAGCCGCCGTATCAGCGCGGCTGGGTACTCCTGCTCATCGGGGCCGTTCCGCCGGGAGGCTGCTCAGGGTTTCCTGGCAAGGCCCGCGTACCCGGCCACCTCGTCGTCCATATCGGGCGCGGCTGACTCCGGCCGCCACCGGTGCACCTGCACCAGACCCGGATCCAGCAGCTCGAGGCCGTCGAAGAACTGCTCGACCTCGCTGTGGCTGCGCAGGGTTACCGTGTTCGCCGAGCGCACATTGACGCGGCGCGCAGCTTCCCCGATCTCGTCCGCCAGTATGTCGCTGGCGGGGTGGAAGAGTGCGAGCCAGCTGCCGGACGGTACCGCCTCCATGAGCCGCGCGACGATCGCGCGCGGGTTGTCGGTATCCGGGATGAGCTGCAAGACACCGATCATCAAGACGGCGACCGGCTCCCGGAAGTCCAGCAGTGCCGCGGCCCCGGTCAGAACGGCCTCGGTGTCGCGCAGGTCGGTGTCGAGATAGTTCGTCGTTCCCGGACGCGTCCCGGTCAGCAGGGCGCGGGCATGGGCCAGCACCATGGGATCGTTGTCGACGTAGACGACGCGGGCTTCAGAGTCGACCGCCTGGGCCACTTCATGGGTGTTATTGGCCGTAGGGATGCCGGTGCCGATGTCGAGGAACTGCCGGACCCCTACCGTTCCCGCCAGGTACCTGACGGCGTTGCCGAGGAAGGCCCGCTGCGCGCGCACGCCACGGCGGAGCCCTGGGTAGGCCGCTAGCGCCTGCTCGGCCGCCTCGCGGTCGACCGCGAAGTTGTCCTTTCCGCCGAGCCAGTAGTCATAGATCCGCGCCTGATGTGCCTTGCTGGTGTCGATGAGGACCGGAAGCTCCGTCGGTTCGCTCCGGCCTGCCGATCCCTCGCCTGTCAAAGCGGAAAATCCCTTCAGATCAGCGATGCCGCGAAACAGCTTAATCAACCGGCATGATGTCGGATCGCCGCCCGTCTCTTCGAGCTCAGCTGTCTCGTGGCCGTGTCGACCGGCGGACCTCGCTCCCGATGGCTGTAGCCCTGGGCGCCGACCACCACGATTCAGCAGCCTCGAGGATTAGCGCGCTGGACTTGGCTGGACTGAGTGATTCGTTGTCGAGCGCCTCGAAGACCAGGCGGTGCAGGTGAACATGTCTTTCGTCTTCCACGATGACGATGCTCTTGAGCTGCTCGCTTGCCGCGATATCGGGCAGGAGGGCGTCCGTGGGAGGCCCGAACCGGAAGGTCACGAATGCCGGGCCGAGCACTGTGTGCTGGGCATCGAGGGGCAGGATCCGCAGGATGATGTTGAGCCTTTCCGCCAGTTCGGCCAGGTGCGTGAGCTGGTCATGCATCACCTGTTCGTCGCCGATCCGGCGACGGAGAATCGACTCATCGAGCACCGCGCAGATCTGAACCGGGGACTCGCGGGTCAGTACCTGCTGGCGTCGCATCCGGACCCGGACAAGCCGCTCCACCAGGCCGGGCGGCATCGGCTCGATGGCGCTGTAGTTGGCGATGATCTGCCGGGCGTAGCCGGCGGTCTGCAGCAGGCCCGGCACCACGTTGTGGTGCCAGATCGCGATGGCCGTGGCCTCGTGCTCGAACCCGATATAGAGCTGGACATCGTCAGCGATCTCGTCGCCGGAGGCTTCCCACCATCCCTTGCCCGCAGCATCCTGCGCCAGCGCTAACAGATAAGCGCGGCGATCCCCGCCAATCCCGTAATGATCGAGCAGCCTGACAACATCGCTGGGCCGCAGGCCGGTCCGCGCGAGCTCGTATCTGGTGATCTTCGACGGCGACCACCGCAGCGCCCGCGCGACCTCCTCCCCGCTCTCGCCCGCGCTCTCGCGTATCGCTCGCAACTCCGCCGCCAGGCGCCTGCGCCGAACCGCCGGACTCGCCATCACCCGAACCCGCCCCCATCACTCAACTGCTGGCTAATGTCGATCCCTCCGCGCGCCTACGAGCCGCATGGCGGGCGAGCCTCAAGAGACCTGCGCAACAGGGTCTGTTAGGCCTGAGTAGACGCCGCTGGCGCCGGCTTTCATCTGGCACGCCTCTCCGTTCCGGCGAAGGCCGGTCAGTCTGGTGGTGAAGTGAGTCATCAGCGCCGGCCCGGGCCAGTGCTGCGGAACTGAGCTGGCATGGGCAACAGACCGGGTCGCTGGAATTCAGGCCGACCCGGCGATCAAAGCGAGTTTGCCTAGCGGATGCCGGGCTGGTCAGCAGCGCGAAGGCGGCTGGCGCGTCGTCGAACGCGAAGGTCCTTGGCATGGGGATAGCGGGTTTGCCGGCCTTCGAGTCACCAGTCGCTCCTTCTTGTCACCGCAAGTCTCCGGACAATCTCAAGCCAAGACATCCGTCAGCTGACTGATCTGGCCGGTCGGCCGCGGCCAGCTCGCTGGACTTCTGAGGCGCCGGGAGACCGCGACGCCGAGGTAGTCGCGTTGATCACCGCGCCGGGTGCGCTGCCAAGATCGGGACCCGCAGTTGCCTAGACGCCGGCGGGCAGGCTTCCGGTTCGCTCCGCGGTGGCGGCCCAGCTGGCGAGCATCTTGAGGCTGTCGCCGGCGGGGGTGCCTGCGGCTGCGGTGTAGGCGAGCAGGGTCAGGCCAGGGTGTGCAGGGAACTCCATGGCCTCGAAGTCGAGGTCGAGGGTGCCGACGACCGGATGGTGGATGCGCTTGTGGCCGGTCCGGTGGAAGCGGACGTTGTGGGCGGCCCACCGGGTCCGGAATTCATGGCTCTGCGTGGACAGCTCGCCGATCAGCTCGATGAGCTGCTTGTCGTGCGGGTTGCTGCCTGCCTCGGACCGGAGCATGGCTGCGATGTCGTCAGCAGCGCGGTCCCAGTCGGCGAAAAACTCGCGCGCGGCGGGATCGAGGTAGACGAATCGGGCGTTGTTGGCGGGCCGGCGCGGGTCTGCGAGGACCGGGACGACGCCGGCCGACGAGCTGCTGTCACTGCCCATGCTGCAGCCCGGCCAGGTGACTGATTCGCTGCACGCCTACCAGCTTGCCAAGCGCGGGAACTCATTGCGCGTGATGGCCGAGTCAGTGCGCTGGGGCAAGCGCGGCGCGCGGGTGAATACCATCAGCCCCGGCATCATCATCACCCCGCTCGCCCGGGATGAGCTGACCGGCCCGCGCGGGGAGGGATACCGGCGGATGGTCGAGCTGTCCCCGGCCGGGCGCGCCGGGGCGCCTGACGAGGTCGGCACCATCGGCGCGCTCCTGATGGGCCCCGACGGAGCGTTCATCACCGGAAGTGACTTCCTGATGGATGGCGGCGTCACCGCGTCTTACTTCTTCGGAGAGCTGGCGCCATCGTCACGCTGACCAGTCTGGTAAGGATGCCGGGCTTCCCGGCCATCGAACTGGAGGAGATATGGAGATTTCCCGCACGGCAGCCACGGCGAAGGGACCTGCCGAGACCTTCACCGGAGACGTCTGGGTTGACCCCATCACCCGCGGGCTGCCGCCCTCGCGGCTGACCGTCGCAGCGGTCCGCTTCGCACCGGGAGCGCGCAGCGCCTGGCATTCCCACGACGGCGGGCAAACCCTGTACGTAACCGAAGGCCGCGGCCTGGTCCAGGTCCGCGGACAGCAGATCACCGAGCTCAATCCCGGCGACGTCGCCTTCGCACCCGACGGCGAAGAACACTGGCACGGCGCCAGCCCCGATCACTTCATGACGCACCTGTCCATGACCGAAGGCGCGCCCCACTGGGGACCGCACGTCACCGACGCCGAGTACCAGGGCCAGGCCTGAGAGTTTCGGCGATCGCAGATGCCCGCATGGCCATGCCTCTTACATCTGCGTCGACCTGGGGCCGATCGTGCCACGACGCTCGCGGGCGGCGGTCAAGCGGCACGGCGCGCTCAAGCCGTGGGCCTCAGATCACCGCGCCACGGTGCGCTTGCTTGCTTCCAGCCTGCGCTTGAGCGCTGCGATGTTGTCTGGCATCTCCTTACGTGCCTCGCGGCGGACCACAAGCGGCACCAGGATCTTGCCGATGCCGTGACCGGTGAAGTCGACGCTGATGGTCAGCCGCGAGCGCGAGCTGGCGAGCGGCTCGACCAGGACATCGACGGCCGCGCGGATCGGCCCGTCTATGCCCCGCACGCCCCAGGTGCGGGGCGGGTCGATGTGCACAAGCTCGGCGGTGGAAGGGCGGTTAGCGCCGCCGATGCGCCGCGTCGTCACGCACTTTGAGCCCACGGCCGACGATCCGGCTGCCTCGGCGGGACCGTCCATGTGGCCGTCCACGACGCCCTTCTGCCACTCGCGGAACCGAGTCGGGTCGGTGGCGTAAGCGAAGACGTCCGCGGCCGGGCGCTCGACTTCGGTGCTCGTAACGATCGCTGGCATGTCAGCTGCCCTCCCTGATCAGCGCGGCGTAACGGTCCAGATACAGCGGCCAGCCCTCCGCCCCGTCGACACCCTCGCCGACTGTTTCCCAGCCAGGACCATGCCGGTCGAGGTGCCGGTGCTCCAGCTCGACTCGCGTACGGGCCGGCGACTCGGCGTAGAACCGCACTTCGACCTCGCTAGTCTGAGCCGGATCGGTCTCGATGGCCCACTGCGGGCTGATATCCCAGCTGAACACGACCCGGTCCGGCGGATCGAAAGCCAGGATCCGCGCCCACCGGCACTCGCTGCCGTCGGTTGCCCGGTCCACGATGTGGCCGCCGACCCGAGGCTCGAACACCGTCTCGGCTATCGGCGCCCCCAGCATGTTGTGCTCGGGCGGCTTGAAGTCGCCGAACCGATCGGTGAACACCGCGAAAGCACGCTCGATCGGCGCGTCGACGACGATCTGCTTGCGGACCGTCACTGCCTCGGCCTGGCCCATCAGTTCCCCTTATCCGGTGCGTTCACGACGTCGGAGTACCCGGTCAGCGCCCGCCGCCAGTAGGTGTCGAGCTGATCCCGCAGCGCCGCCAGGGCGACCGTGTTGAGCCGGTAGATCCGCCGCGTCCCCGCGGCGACGTCATCGACCAGCCCGGCGTCCTTGAGGATCTTCAGATGCTGAGACACCGCCGACCGGCTCACCGGCAGCCCGGCCGCCAGCTGCCCAACAGCCATGGGCCCGTCGGCCAGGCACGCCACGATGGCCCGGCGTGTCCCATCGGCAAGCGCGCCCCAGCGGTCAGCATCTCGGTTAGCATCCACTAACCGTTAGCATCCACTAACCGACACGCCACGTCAAGACGCGCTGGAGGTCCGAAGGAAGATGGCCTGCCGGGGGCGTTTGTGGATGCGACGATGCGGGCCGTGGCCGCTGAGCCTCTTGCAGGACCGGCCGCACGTGATCATGAACGACCCTGAGGGCAACGTATTCCGCGTCGAACTCAGCCCGGACGACGGCGAGCCGAACTCTGGGTAGCCAGTGGTGTGGGCGGAGTCATCCTCCAGAACGACGCCGCCGCCTGCTGCGCTGGTTAGCTTAGCTGCGTGACTGCAGATCGTCTCGCTCGGAGCACTGGGGTGGCGGGCAGGCGCTGGTTCCCCACGGAGGCTGTGGAGAGCCAGTTGCTGGCCACCATCCTGCTCGCCGCCGCCACCGCGGGCCTCCTGCTCACGGTGATGACCCGGTCGGCGGGTCCAGGAGGAGGCGGGCGACCGCTCCTCCCGCTTCTGCTGGCCTGCGCTCCGGTCGTTTTCCTGCGGCGCTGGCCGCTCCTGGCGCTCGCAGTGCTGACCACCCTGGCGGGTGTCGTCACGGCCTGGGGCGGTGCCTCGTTCCCGCTCGGCGTCCTGCTCGGGCTGGCGCTCTATTTCTCGGTCCTGGCACTGCCCAGGCGCAGGTCAATACTCCTCGCCCTCGCCGTCGCGGTGGTGCTGGCGGCGACAGTGACATGCTCGGCGATCACCGTCGTGCACCCACCGCTCGCGAGTGAGGCCGTGGAGAACTTCGTGCCGCTGGCTGGAGCTTGGTTCATCGCTGACAGCGTCGCCGCGCGCCGGCGCTATCAGGCCGGCCTGGCCGCGCAGACGGAGCGCGAGCGGGCCGCGCAGGTCCGGGCGGAGCGACTGCGTATCGCCCGCGAGATGCATGACGTCGTAGCGCACGCGCTCGCGGTGATCACGGTCCAGGCCGGGGTCGGCAGGTGCCTTGCGGACAAGCGCCCGGACGAGGCGAGCTCCGCGCTGCAATCGATCGAGACAATCGGCCGGACTGCCCAGGACGAGCTGCGGGTCGTCCTGGGGCTGCTGCGCGACGGGGAGGACGCCGCGCCACTGGCGCCGGCGCCACGGCTCGTTGACGTCAAGGAGCTGGCCGACACGGTGCGGGCATCCGGCATCGCGGTAGAACTCCGGATGGAAAAGACCGATCGCCAGCTCTCCCCCGCGCTTGAACTGTCGATCTACCGCGTGATGCAGGAGGCACTGACCAACATCGTCAAGCACGCGCCCGGTGCGCAGGCAGTGGCTGAGCTAGCGGTCTCGGCCGGGAAAGTTCGTCTTGACGTGCGCGATGACGGCGGGCCGGGCGCGGCCAAAGCGTCACGGACAGCCGAGGTAGCGGGCCACGGGATCGTCGGGATGCGGGAGCGGATCGGCGCGTTCGGCGGGTGGCTTGTCGCCGGTCCCGCCGCCGGGGGCGGCTTCCGGGTGACTGCCGAGATTCCGATCGAGGGCACCCCGAGTTGATCAAGGTACTCGTCGCCGATGACGAGGCCCTGCTGCGGTCCGCCTTCTCCGCGCTGATCGAGTCGCAGGACGACCTGGAGGTCGTCGGTGCAGCGGCCGACGGCAGGCAGGCGGTCGAGCTCGTGGCAAGCATGGCACCTGACGTCGTCGTGATGGATATCCGGATGCCGGTGATGGACGGGATCGAGGCGACCAGGCAGATCACCCGCAGCCTCGCCCAGTCCCGGGTGCTGATCCTCACGACCTTCGACCTGGACGAGTATGTCTTCGAGGCGCTGCGGGCCGGGGCGAGCGGCTTCGCGCTCAAGAGCCGTCCTCCGGAAGAACTGCTGAGCGGCATCCGCACGCTCGCGGCCGGCGAGGCCCTGCTTGCGCCAAGCGTGACGCGGCGCCTCATCGCACACTTCACCGACCGCACCGAGGTGAAGGCCAGGACACCCTGGGGCCTGGACGAGCTCACCGACCGCGAGCGCGAGGTGCTGGTACTGGTTGCCCGTGGGCTGTCCAACGCCGAGCTGGCCGCGACCCTGCACGTGACGCTGGCCACGGCCAAGACGCACGTGGGCCGGCTCCTCACCAAGCTAGGCGCCCGCGATCGGACCCAGCTCGTCATCCTGGCCTACGAGTGGGGCGTAATCACCCGCTGAGCGGACGCCCGTCAGCCTGAGGGATGACGCGGACTGTGATGCTCGCGCACGATGACGGCCCGACCGTGACCCGGCCACGATTGTCTGCCATGAACGTTGTCCATACGCAGGCCATCTCGCCTGCCCCCGGCGCGGCCCGGTGGGCGACCGCCTTCGGCGGACCACCCGGCGGAGGCTTTCACAACTTCGGGATCGTCCTGCTCGCACTTCTCGCGATCGGCGGACTGTCCTACAGCGTGACCCGCAGTCGCCGGGGCCGCCACGGCGCACAGCACGACGATCAGTGGATCCGGCCGGATCCGCCCCCGACAGTGCTGCCGTCGTCGCCACCGCCGTCAACGCCGTCCGAGCCGCCCGCAGGCACGACCCTCTCGACCGCCAGCACGGCTGTCGCGCCCACCCGTGCATCGCGCGCCGCCGCCTCAGCCGAGCGCCCGGCCGGCGGGTGGGCGGTGGAGGCCCGCGGTCTGATGAAGCGCTTCGGGAGCACTGTGGCGGTCGACGGTGTGGACTTGCGGGTCCCGCGCGGATCCGCATTCGGCTACCTGGGCCCGAACGGTGCCGGCAAGACCACGCTGATCCGCACCTTGCTCGGCCTGACCCGGGCCGACGGCGGCACGATGTCGCTGCTCGGATTGCCCGTCCCGGCGCAGCGGAAGCAGGCACTGGCCGGGGTCGGCGCGATCGTCGACGAGCCCCGGTTCCACTCGCACCTGACCGGCCGGGACAACCTCCGCCTGCTGGCCGCTGCCAGAGGGGGCGATGCCAGCCAGCGCATCGACGCGTCGCTCGACCGAGTCGGCCTGTCCCAGCGCGCCGGCGACAAGGTCGCCTCGTACTCCATGGGCATGCGCCAGCGTCTTGGCGTGGCCGCCTGTCTGCTCGGCGAACCGGAGCTGCTGATCCTGGACGAGCCGATGAACGGGCTCGACCCGGCAGGCATGCACGAGATGCGCGCGATGATCACGAGCCTGGTCGACGAGGGGCGGACGGTGGTGCTGTCGTCGCACTTGCTCGATGAGGTAGAGCGCACCTGCGACGCGGTGGCGATCGTCGATCGCGGCAGAGTCATCCGCCAGGGCGCCCTCGACGAGCTGACGCGAGGCGCGGGCGCAGTGGTCGTGCAGGTCGACTGCGCCGATCCCGCCCGGGCGGGCCAGCTCATCGACCAGGCGGGCATCGCCGTGGCCACCGCGCTGGCCGATGACGGGCTGACCATCACCCTGCCTTCGGGGACATCGCGCGAGCTTGTCGCCGACATCAATCGGCGGCTAGTCGCCGCGGGCATCTCGGTCTACGGCCTCCGCGAGATCCAGACGTCGCTGGAGGACTGGTTCCTGTCTGTGACGAGCCGGCTAGGAGAGAAGTCGTGACCACGATCGAGCCCACGCTGTCCGAGGGACGCTCGGAGACGCCTCAGACGCAGCGGCGCACGGCGGCGGCCATTGGCGCCTGGCTGCCCACCTGGGATCTCATCACCACGAAGCACCTGGAGATCCGCAAGCGCCGCGGTCTCATCATCACCATCGCGGTGCTAGTCGTCGCGCCGACGGTCCTCATCTACGGCTTCCGGCTGCTGTTCCACGCGGTCGATCCCCACAGCTATGGCCTGGCTGGCGACCCCGGCCTTTTCAGTCTGCTGAGCAACCTGATGGCCGAGTTCGGGTTCATTGGCGCCGCGGCGCTCGGCGCGGCGGTCGGGACGACCGACCTGACTGACGGCATTTTCCGCCACCTGGTCATCACCGGCAGGTCCCGGCTGGCCCTTTACCTGGCGCGCATCCCGGCTGGCCTGGCTATCACCATCCCGCTCGTGGCCCTGGGCTTCGCGATGAACTGCCTGGTCACGAGTTACGAAAGCCCTCCGCCGCCAATGACGGTCCCCTTGTACGGTCTCAACGCCCCGGAGCATCTCGACCAGGCCGGACTGCAGACGTGGCTGCTGCAGCACCCGAGCCTTGTCGCTAACAACCTGCCCGGTCCCGCCGGCCCTGGGGCAACCCCCGCTCAGATCCGATCGGAGATCGACGCGAACATCGGGAGCCTTTACAGCACCTACGCCACCGATGAGATCGCCGGCTCGAATCCAGCAGACAATGAGATGGCCAAAATCGGGCTGTGGCTCGAACTCGAGGTCGGCATCGGGTTCCTGGTAGGTCTCGGCCTCGGGTCGCTCACCGGGCAGCGGACGACCACGACCATCGTGCTGATCGCGCTGGAGATCATCGTGACTCCGCTGCTGGCCCGCGTGCAGATCCCGTACTTCATCGATGGCCAGCGGCTGGTCGTCGGCATCGCGATGGACCAGTTGCGCCCTGCCGCGCTGGCGTCAGGCTCCCAGGGTGGCGGTGGCCCCGGCCAGCTGCTGTTCGGTGGCCACGGGGCTCTCGGCATCCCGCCCATGCCGACCTGGGCGATGATCTCGGTGATCGTTGGCTGGATCATCGGCTGGTCGGTGATCGGCGCCTGGCGGATGATGACCCGGGACGCCTGACGGAGCTCAGAACCTGACGGGCAGCGAAGTGAAGGCACCCCTGCAACTTGCCAGCCGAACGAGTTCTGGTCCGTCTGGAAACCAGTATCACAAGGCCGCACGCGCTCCCCTATCGTCAACTCCGAGCCCCGCAATGGGCGGCCCTGGTAAGGATCGCCGTCGACGGCGCGGGAACTGGCTATCGGCTGGACGCTTTCCGCCGGGCGGAAGTCGCGAGCCGACCGGCGAGGGCGGCGATGAGGTCGCGGAGTTCGTCTGGTCGCTCGACGGCGAACGGCCGGTCGAGGGACGCGAGCAGCGGAGGCAGCCAGTCGAGCCGCTCGGCGTGCAGCTCGACGCGGAACCAAGGCTCGGTCTGCGGGCCCGCGCCGCCCGCAGCCGGCAGCTCCTCCACGATCGCGATGCTGGCGGGGAGCTGGGCGCGGATCTGCTCCATCGTGCCCTGGATGCGCAGGGTCACTTCATGCCGGTACGGGGTCCTGGCGAGCCCGGACAGGACCTGCTGCGGCGGGTCGAATCCGACGGGTGGCTCGAACGAGCCCGGCAGGGTCCTGGAGTCTTCGATGCGATCGAGCCGGAACGTCCGGTCCTCGCCGATGCCGGGATCCGCGCCAGTCACATACCAGCGGCCGGAGTGGGCGACCAGGCCGTACGGGTGCAATGTGCGTTCGCTGCGCCGGCCGTCGCGAGTGGTGTACCTGATCGAGATCGGCCGGTGATGGTGCACGGCGTCGGCGATCGACAGCAGGACCCCGGCATCCGGAGCGGGAGTCCCACCGGACGGCGCGGTGAAGGCGAGGGACTCGAGCACGGCGTCGAGCCTGCGGGCGAGCCGCTCTGGCAGGACCCGGCGGATCTTGGCCGCCGCCGTCTCGCTCGCCGTGCCCGTGGTCGTCACGAGCCCGGTCCGGCGGCCCGCGACCAGGCCGAGCATGACGGCAAGCGCCTCGTCATCGCTGAGCATGAGCGGGGGCATCCGGTAGCCGGGGCGGAGCCGGTACCCGCCGTAGCGGCCACGTACGGACTCAACCGGCACGTCGAGGTCGATCAGGTGGTCCACGTACCGGCGCACGGTGCGCTCATCGACGTCGAGCCGGCCGGCCAGCTCCGCCACCGTCCGGACGCCGCCCGACTGCAGAAGCTCCAGCAGAGAAAGGACGCGAGCTGTCGGCCGGGCCATGGCCACAATTATCGCACCGATACCGGGCGGATTCTGTCCAGTATTCGTTCTAGCGTGGGTTGCAAGACGTTCCCGCTGACAAGGAGATCACCATGGAGTTCGTCTCCATCCGCATCATCACTGACGACGTCGCCCGCCTGGCTCAGTTCTACGAGCGCGCCACCGGAGTACAGGCGACCTGGTCGAACGAGAACTTCGCCGAGCTCTCCACCAGCTCCGCCACCCTCGCCATCGCCAGCACAAGCACCGTCTCGCTGTTCGCGCCCGGCGCCGCCCGGCCAGCCGACAACAACACCGTCATCATCGAGTTCCTCGTCGACAACGTCGACGAAGCGCACCAGAACCTGGCCGGCTTCGTCGAGGACTTCGTCAACGAGCCCACCACGATGCCATGGGGCAACCGGTCGCTGCTGTTGCGCGACCCCGACGGCAACCTCGTCAACTTCTTCACCCCCGTCACCCAGGCCGCCATCGACAAGTTCGCCCGCTGACGAGGCATCAGCCCCGCTAGGTGGCCATTCGCTATGGCTCCCAAGCGCTACTTCCGGCACGCGATGGGGATACGCCCCGGCGCTGGCCGGGCGCCTTGACCCCGACGATGGCACGCCCGCGTCGTGACGCTGACCACCGGCCTGGCGGGCCTGCTGCGGTACAACTGCGACGCCGCCGAGCCAGGCGTGAGCGCGATTGTTGAGCAGCGTCCACAACGGTCCGCGGCGCGGCGGCCGCTAGTTCAGCAGCAGGACCGCCTGACCGTTGAGCTTCCGAAGCTCGGCGATCACTCCGAGAAACGCCCCGGTCGGGAAGTCGAAGGCGACGACGTGATCCTGGCCGACGCAGTACAACCGGCCGCCCGGCCCGAACCGCAGTCCGCGCGGCCTGGCGAACTTCACCGCCGGATCAGGAACCAGCACCCGGACCAGCCGCCCGGTCGCCGGATCGTATTCCCGGATCGTGGCCGTCGCGCCCGGCGAGCCGAACGGCCACTCACTGGACACAACGAGGCTGCCGCCCGGGGCGATCACCAGGTCCAGAGGACTCAGCTCGGGATCGCTGACCAGCCGCCGATCGCGGAGCCGGCCGTCACGGTCAAACACGGCGACGGTGTTGTCACCCTCCCCGGACGGGCCGATTCCCGAGGACAGATACAGCTGACCGCCACCGCCGAAACCGAACCCCCGAGGGAACGGAACGGCGCCGTCCGGCAGCAACTGTTCGCCGCCGGCATCCAGCCGCGGGGGCAGGGCCAGGATCGTGCCGCGGCGCCGCAATGTAACGCAGTAACGGCCGTCCGGCGCGAACGCACCGCCGCCGCCATCCAGGCCCTCCATACGCCCCGAGTCCAACATGACACGGCCGTTCGTGCCGAGCGCGAGCACCCGGTCATCGCCGCTGGTGACATACACCAGATCACCGGCCGGGCTCAGGCTCATGCCGCGCGGATCACTAATCCGAAGATCGTCGCTGAACGGCCCCGCCAGTTCCCCCTCAGCCGAGAAGCCGAGAAGCGTGCCGTATCCATCGCCGTTCGCACCACTCGCGCTCGTCACCAGAATCCGCCCCATGGCTATCTAGCTGCCTCCCTGCGCCCGCCCCTGGATGATCGACCAGATGTCGCTCGCGCTCGTGGAAGGCTACGACGATCTGGAGGTAGTCGGGGAGTACGTAGGACATGCGGCTTTCTGCGGACGGCGCATTGGCCTGACGCCTCCTCACGACAGGCCAATGCGCGACGCGGCGTGCCGGCGCGATTCCCTAAACGCCGCTGGCGGCGGCGCGGATGACGTCGAGGACGTAGTCGGGGTGGGACAGCATGGGGACGTGGCTGCTGTCGATGTCGTAGGTAGTGGCACCCATCCGCTTGGCCGCGAATCGCTCCAGGTCGGGGTGGACGGCCTGGTCGTTGTTGGCCACGATGTACCAGCTCGGCTTCGTCCGCCAGCCCACGCCAGGAGCGTTGCGGCTGAACAGCTCGACGGACGGGGGGTAGGCGGTCGCCCAGACCAGCTTCTGCTCCTCCTCGGGCAGGTCCCCGCAGAAGCAGGCAGTGCCGGACGGGAGCAGCCAGATGCGCCCGTCGGCGATCTCGATCTGGCCGAAGGCCGGCGTTTGGGGGAACTTCTCCTGCTCGCTCTGGGAGGTCTCGGTCTCATCGGGGCCGAGGGCTGCGACGTACACCAGCCCGGCCACCCGGTCATCGATACCCGCGGCGGTGATGACAGCGCCGCCGTAGGAGTGGCCGACGAGGATGGCCGGGCTGTGGACCCGCCCCAGCGTGGCCCTCGTCGCAGCGACGTCGGCCTCGTTGGTGTCCAGGCCGTACTGCGCGGCGATCACCTCGTATCCCTCCGCCTGCAGCGGCCCGGTCAGCTTGTTCCAGCACGACCCATCGGCCCAGATCCCGTGACAGAACACAATGCTCGGCTTGGTCGGCGTAGACATGGCTTCCTCCTCGGCTGTGGTGGCGGCGGCTCCAGTCGGGGGGAACCGCACAGACACCAGCCTTGCCGGACGGGTCGCGGCGATCCCTCACGCGTTCAGGTGAGGCGATACGGCAGCAACTCAGGTGCTCACCCGTCCGTGCGGATTACCGCCGCGACCCAGGAGAGCAGCGTCTTTCCCGAACCGAATCGTCGGCCTTCGCTCGCCAGGGGCCGGTGCGGCAGCCGCGTCTCGCTCGAATGGACCGTCATCGCGCCGAGCATGACGACGACAAGTCATGTCCTCCGCTTGTGCGGCCGCAACACGGCGGGCATCAGGTGGAGGCGATGAACCCGTTAATAGCCGCCGCGACCTTGGCTGGTTGCTCCTCGGCAACCCAGTGTCCGCTGTCGGCGATGATACTGGTGGCCACGTGCCGGCTGCCGGCTTCGCCTAGACCGGCTGCCACCTCGGGCAACACGGTGGCGTGACAGTACTCGGCGAACGCCAACTGGATCGGGGGGTCCACGGTGCCGGTTTGGCGCTCGTTGCTGGCGATGTCGAGCGGGATCGCCCGGTACAAAGCGAAGCCCGCGGCCAGCCGCTGCGGCCCTTGGTATCCACGCGCGTAAATGGCCACGTCGGCATCGCTGATCGCGTCTGGGTGGGCGGCGAACCGGTCGATGTGGCTGCGGAAGTAGCGGGACTCCCGGCCCGCGATCAGCAGTTCAGCCAGGCCGGTGTCGCCGGACATGGTCTGGTGGAATCCGATGTGCCAGAACGCCGGTGATGTGAACAGGTCCTCGCAGCCGCCAACTCCTGCGATCGGGGTATCCAGCAGCATCACACCGCGAATCTGCGTGGGGTAGCGGCGGAGGTAGGCATATGCGACTTGTGCCCCCATGCCATGGCCCACGACCACCGGGCGCCGGATGCCACGCTGCTCGAGGCTAGCGCGAAGATCCCCGCTGATCGACCACTTATCAAATCGGTCGATCGCTGGCTCAGACGAGCCGATGCCGGGCAGGTCGTATGCGAGCGCGTGGCAGTCCGAGGTGAGCAGCGGAGTCACGTGCCGCCACGCGTATGAGGTCTGCGGCCACCCGTGCAGCAAGATCAGCGGGATCGTCCCCCTGCCGTGCTCAACCAGGCCGAGCCGCCGGCCTGACGCCTGCCGACCGTGGGCATCGTCCCTTCCGGCGCCGTCCCGGCCGTGATCGCTGACCACATTGTCGACTGTAGCCATGTCGCCGTGTCGGACGCGCTCACCTATTCAGGTGAGAAATTGAGGTCTCCGTAGGCAGCGCACGACTATGAGCGCCCTGCGGCTCGCAGGGAGGAGAGGCGACGCCCCGCTCGCCAGGAATGCCCGTTACGCAGCCGATAGTGCCGACCCGCGAAGCTCGTCGAAGCGAGCATCCTGACTGACTCCACAGTTTGGGCGATATGAGAGTCAAGTCCGGGGTCACACTGACGAGCCTGGCCGCCGACCGCAGATTAGCCATCGCACGAACAGGTGATGCGCGGCGCAGCGCATCGCAGGAACGGGCGATGCGTGGCGGCACGGCACCTGTCACCGTTGCCAGGAGGAGTGCCGTTCCCTGAGGTGGTGCCTTGCGGACAAGACCGTTGCGGGGTCGTAGCGAGCCGATGGCCAGCGCGCTGTCGGCGTTGCGTAGTTCCTGCCAGCACGGAACCAGCGCCAGCGTGCTGATCTCTGGCCCGGCCGGTATCGGCAAGACAGCGCTACTCGCGGAGATCTGTGAGCAGGCCACCCGCATGAAGATCCGGGTCGGCTGGAGCAAGTGTGACCCGATCGAGCAGGTCTGGCCCGGAGCCCCCGTGATCGCGGCGCTGCGCGCGGGGAGGGACCCGGTCACCACTGCGCAACAGTACGAGCAGATCGCGGCGCTGGTCAGCGAACCGCTCTTGCTTGCCGATCGCATTGCGTCCCTCCTGGAGGAACGCGTTGCAGGAGAACCGTTGCTCATCGCGATTGATGACCTTCAGTGGGCCGACCGGGTTAGCCGGTTCCTGATGCGCAGCCTGGTGTCCCGGCTGGCCGGCCTGCCCGTGGTGTGGATCTTCGCCGGCCGCGATGACCCCAGCGGGATCGATCTGGCCGGATACGACGTCGTCCGCCGCGAGTACCTTCAGCTTGTGCCGCTGACCACGTCAGACCTGGCTGCGATGGCACGGGACCGGCTCGGCCGGGTGCCGGACGAGCGGACCCGCCGCTACCTGGACGCCACCGGCGGCAACCCGTTCCTGGCCACTCAGGTCATCGACAGCGTGGCGCGCTCGGCCGCAGGCGGCGAACGCGACGTCGTCGCGGGCGAGTTCGCCACGGCGATGGCGCGCCAGGTCGCCGAGCTGTCCAGTTCGGCAGGCGAACTGGTGGAGCTGGTCGCGGCCGCCGGGCGGCCGTTGCCGGTACGCGACGCGTTCGCGCTGATGCCCGGCCTTGGCGGCAGCGACGGTGCGGACGGTCTCGCCGGTGCCCTCGAATCCGGGCTGATCACCGTGGCCGCGGATGCCCTGACCTTCCGCCATGACCTGGTCAGGGAGACGGTCTACGCCATCCTCGCCGCCGATCGCGCCCGTCAGCTGCACGCCCGCCTTGCCGACTACCATCTCAGCGTGCTCGGTGAGCCCATGGTCGCAGCCGCCCACGCCCGCGCGGCCGCGACGACGGGAGACCTTGCCAGTTCCCTGATCTTGGTCTCGGCGGCCGAAACCCTGGCCAGCACCAGTGCCGAGGACGCGGGGGAACTCGCTGCGCTCGCCTTCGCCACAATGCGCCCCGCTCAGCCGGAGTGGCTGGACCTCAGCCGTCGCTGCCTGTCCGTATTGTGCGGAGCTCAGCACGCCACCCAGGCGATCGCCGTCGCCGACCAGATCCTTGCCCGCGTCGATGACGCTAACCTGGCAGCGCAGGTCGAGACCGAAGCCGCGCGTGCGCTGTGGCTGAGTGGGCGGGTCCACGACCTGACCTCCAGGATCGAGCGGACCCTGCTCAGCAGCGACTTGGACGCGACAGTCGCCGTCCGGCTGCGGGCGGCATACGCGCTGGCCCGCACCCGGACGCTACCCGGCGAGACAGTTGCTCAAGAAGCGGCCAGCGCGGTCGAGCGGGCCCGCGACAGCGGCGACTGCGAGGCGCTCTCCCTGGCGGTACAGGCCGCTGGCGAGGCAGCCCGCAGCCAAGGGCGCCACCAGGAGGCTTTGCGGCACTTCCGTGAGCTGCGTACCCTCAGCGGCGCGCCGTACATTGCCGAGGAGATTACCGCGCTGCAGTTTATGGACCGCTACGACCACGCCCAGGCCTTGCTCGATCAAGCTCACGCCAGCTGCGCCAGCACCGAGGCTTTGCTGCCCGGCATCGCGTGCGCCCAGATGTGGCAGGACTTCAATCTCGGGCGCCTCGACGACGCCGACACCGGCGCTCGCACACTGATCGAGCTCGGCCGCCAGTTGGGCACTAACCTGCATCTTCTCGACGCGATCACCATCCGGACCGCAGTCGCGCTCTTGCGCGGCGAGACCGAAATTGCCGCGGCCCAGCTGCAACTCACCGACAAGCTGACCGACGCCGACGAGGCCCTCCGTAACCCTGGGGTCACCGTTATGCGAGGCTGGCTCGCGGCGAGCCGTGGTGACCTGACCGCAGCCCGGGACACGCTGCGACCGGTCCTGCAGGGTGCAGAACAGGCCCGCAGCTACTGGCCACTCTGGCCCTGCTGGAACGGGCTGTTCTACCAAATCGGTACCGCCACCGGCGATGACGCCTTTACCGCCTCCTGCCTTGGCGTCGCCGAAGCGAACGCCGCCCGCAACCCGGGCGTGGCCAGCTTCGAAGGGGTCGCCCTCAACCTCCGCGGACTAGGTAGACGTGACCTCAACATCCTCGCCGAGGCCGTGCAGGTTCTCGACCGCAGCCCGAGGCCAGTCCTGCGCGCCGTCGGCGCCGAATCCTACGGACGCGCCCTGCTCGCCGCCGGCCGCCGTTCTGAAGCGCTTGCGCAACTAGACCGGGCCTGGGACGAGTACCACCACATGGGAGCGCGGGCTTTCCGCGGCGACGTACAGCGCGCCATGCGCCAGGCCGGCGCCCGCCGCGCCAAATGGCCCACCGCAGCCGCCGCCGCCCCGGCAACTGGATGGGCTTCCCTCACCGAGGCCGAACGGCGCGTCGCCACCCTCATCAGCGAGGCGCACACAAACCGGTCGGCCGCATCCGCCCTAGGCGTGTCCATTAATACCGTGGGCACCCACCTCCGCGCCGTATTCGCGAAACTCGGCGTGCAATCTCGGGTTCAGCTAGCTAACTGTCTGGCTGGCTACGCCAGCCAGACGCCGCCTGCGCACGATGAGGGCCGCGAACGCACGCCGCCGACCTCCGATCGAGAAGGCACGGACATGGTGTTTCGCGTTGGCACCAATGGCCACCAGATGGCTGGTCTACGCGCTCCTTAGACGCGCTGACTGTACGTCTGCTGCCCTGTGCCGCCACGCCTGATCCGTAATTCAGCGGGCGCCTGTCATAACCGGTCGGCGTGCGGATCACTTGGCGATTCGGGCGATCGGTCAGCAGCAAGCCTCGTCAGGTGAACGCGGGAATTGATGCCGAGCTTCTCGAAGATGTGGCGCACATGAGAATGGACGGTGTGCTGGGAGATGAGGAGTTTATCGGCAATCTCCCGGTTGGTGCATCCATGTACGGCAAGATTGGCAACCACAGCCTCGGCTTCGGTCAGTGCCTCCCACCCGGTCTTTGGTCGATCGATTTTGACGGTTCGCCGTCGCACGCCGAGACGGCGGAGCCGGCCCCGAACACGCGCAGCGTCCCAGCTCGCCCCGACGCTCGTCGATATCGTCAGCGCCTCGTCGAGCGCGGCGATTGCAGGCGCGTTGTCGCCATGCTGCGCCAGCACTCGGCCGAGGTCTTCGAGCGCGGACGCGTAGGCCAGAGGGCGAGGTCCGCCTCCATAGAGCGAGACCGCGCGCCCGAGATCCTCCGTGGAGTCGCTCCAGATGCCCCGGGCGTGCGCTGCTGCCGCGGCGCACGAGGGGACATCTGGATTGAGGCTCGCGCGTCGTTCAGCAATCGAGATTCCGTGTTCTGCAAGCTCCTCGTCACCGACCGCGGCAGCGATGCGTAGGCGTTCGGCGTCGTACGCGACCTCGTGCGGGTAAAGCGGGTACATCGAGAGCCGCTCCTCATGCCCGCAGGAGCCGAGCCACCCGTGCGCCTGCATCGGGTCGCCCTGAGACAGCGCGAGAAGGGCGAGGTACCACATCGCATGATGCCGGACGCCAGGTGCCCTCGCCTGCAACATGATCTTCGCGATCTCGGCGACCTCCAGCGCGCCGGACTCGTCTCCGGTGTGG
>Ga0209380_10000279_pt1 | contig 35479 bp, 41 predicted proteins | sample HubBroMetageWFT6_FD_188347 | JGI IMG/M metagenome (GOLD analysis project Ga0209380, IMG submission 188347) | Warmed and freeze-thawed soil microbial communities from the Hubbard Brook experimental Forest, New Hampshire - Hubbard Brook CCASE Soil... | ecosystem: Environmental > Terrestrial >... | reverse complement strand
GTCCTCGGAACACTCTTCGATCGCTCCACCAATACCGGGATCAATGGAAACCGGATTCAGGTGGCGGCGCCTGAGATTCAGCGGCTTCGTGAAGTGTGGACACGGCAATGGGGACACGCGCCAGATTCCAAGCAGATGAAAAACCTGGTCGACGACTACATTCGCGAAGAGGTTCTTTACCGTGAGGCTCGGGCTTCCGGTCTAGATAAAGATGACACCATCATTCGGCGCCGCCTGGTCGAAAAAATGGAATTTCTGTCGCAAGAGCTCGCTTCCACCGCGCCATCCGAGGAAGAGCTTCAGGAATATTTTCAGCAAAACCGTGAAAAGTTCCGAAGTCCCGAGCAGATTGCTTTTTCCCACATCTACTTCAGCACTTCAAAACGTGGCCCTACCTCCGAGAAAGATGCGCGGAGCGTGCTCACCAGCCTGAGTTCAGGAGCAATTCCTTCGACGTCGGTTTCCAGCCTTGGCGATTCCTTCATGCTTCAGAGCGAATATCCGTTGCAAACTCAACAACAAATCAAGGAACTGTTCGGAGACGAGTTCGCAGGGAAATTGTTTTTGGTCGATTCCGCCGCCTGGGCAGGCCCGATTCGATCGGGTTATGGCTTTCATCTGGTGCGTATCTCGCAGAAGTTGCCGTCCAGGATTCCAGAATTAGCTGAAGTGCGAAACCAGGTGCTAACGGATTTTCAAAACCGCCGTTTACAAGTTGCCAGCCAGGCCTTCTACGACCGGGTGCGAAAGCGTTATCAGGTTGAAATCGACAAATCGGCTCTCTCGGCGCCTGAGTCACCACGATCGATACCGACTAATCCCGGAACTCCAGGCACGTTATCACCGGATATAGATTGATTCTTGAAATGGACATTCACAAACTCATGAGGGGGATCCGTGGCAAACGCGGAGAGGGGAAGACATCAACCGAGGGGACTCTGTGGTGTGCTTTTGGCCTGTTGGTAGTGTGTTTTGCCGCGATCCCTGCACACGCCCACACCAGTCTGCCCGGTTATCTGGCTTTGCACGAAACAAACGGAGGATCATTCGATCTGGTTTGGAAAGTCCCGACCGCAGAAGGTCCGCCTCCGGCTATTTTTCCAGTGTTTCAGCCGAGCTGCACCATCTCGAGGCCGCTGACGACCGAACAAACAGCGGGCGCAATCCTCGAGCGCGGAAGCATTCAATGCGGACCGGCTGGTCTCAACGGTACAGCCATTTCAATTTCCGGTCTTAACGTCACCATTCTCGATGTGCTGGTGCGGATCACATTTGCGGACGGCAGCAGCGTCCAGCACATGCTCAAACCGTTGGAAACTTCCTTTATCGTTCACAAAGATGGAAAGAACAGGATCGATGCGTGGGGCTACTTTACCTTGGGAGTGGGTCATATCCTTTATGGAATTGACCATCTTCTCTTCGTATTGGGATTGTTGTTGATCGTTCGCACTTCAGGTCTGTTATTGAAAACGATTACAGCCTTCACTGTTGCGCATACGATTACGCTCGGCCTATCCGTTTTCGGCGTGGTGCATGTCGCTACCACCCCAGTGGAAGCCGTTATCGCATTGAGCATTGTCTTCCTCGCTGCTGAACTGGCCCAACATCAACGAGGCAAAGATGGCCTGACATATCGCCAGCCGTGGATCGTAGCTTTTGCTTTCGGCCTGCTGCATGGCTTCGGGTTTGCTGGAACGTTGTCCAGTCTGGGCATTCCGTCTGGAGACATCCCGCAGGCCCTCTTGTTTTTCAATCTGGGCGTGGAAGCGGGTCAACTCGCCTTCGTCGGGGTATTTCTGGGTTTTCTTCATTCGCTACGAACTCTGGAAATTCGCTGGTCGGTTTGGACGCGTCCAGTTCCAGCGTATGCCATTGGCTCTTTAGCTTCTTTCTGGTTCATACAACGATGCGCAATCATTTTCTAGACTCCCGACAGTTCGCTATGCGGCGATGGCTTGCCATTCTTGCCTCAATTGCCATCTTCGATTCTTCCGCCTTTGCCCATACCATGCCGGGCCAGGCCCAAGGATTTATCACCGGTTTTCTACATCCCCTTTCAGGTCTGGACCACATTCTCGCCATGGTTGCCGTGGGAATCTGGGGATCGCAGTTGGGACGTCCGGCGATCTGGGTTCTTCCCGTGGCGTTTCCTCTGGTGATGTCGTTCGGTGGAGTTCTGGGAGTACGTGGGGTTCCCATCCCGGGAGTCGAAATTGGTGTGGCGGCTTCCGCGCTGGTTCTGGGTATTATGATCGCGCTCGCTGCACGGCCTCCGCTTTGGGTGGCGGCGTTGATCGTAGGGGCATTCGCCATATTTCACGGCCACGCTCACGGAACCGAACTTCCGAAGGCGGCCTCGCCGTTGACTTACGCTTTGGGTTTTGTTCTTGCCACCGGATTGTTGCATGTCTGTGGAATCTTGTTTGGCCTGATTAACTTCCGGCCTGCGGGAGCGAAGGCCCTTCGCATGTCCGGCGGATTAATCGCAATCGTAGGAATCGTTCTTCTGGTCAATCTCGCACATTCATGAAAATGAACCTGACACTCTCGATCGTCTGTGCAATCGGACCCGTATTCCTGATTTTTCCATCGTCTGCGTTAGCGCATCCGATGAAAGGCGTTGGAGACTTCTACGCGGGCATGTTGCATCCAATGACTTCGGTCGAGTGTGTCTTGCCAATCATTGCGCTGAGCTTGCTTGCTGGGCAACAAAACCGCAGAACAGCAATCGCGATACTGCTATCATTCCCGATCGCCAGTGCGTTGGCGGCCTTACTTGCGCTTGTTCTTCCTGTTTCTCCTTTTGTTGCAGTGATCAACACGTCCGCAATGGCAGTACTCGGAATTCTTGTCGCGCTCAATCGGTCACTGCCGCTGGAGATCTCCGTGATCCTCAGTGCAGTCTTAGGGCTGACAGTGGGTTGGGCAAACGGTGGAGAACTCAGCTCGGATACGTCCGCTTACCGGTTTATTCCCGGCCTCGCGGTTGTAGGCTTATTGTTGATTTCGTACGGCATCGGGCTGGTGCGCTCCCTCGACATGCCATGGGCGAAAACCGCTGTCCGAGTTACCGGGAGTTGGATCGCCGCGATTGGGATTCTAGTCTTAAGCCTGAATAAGTAAGTGGCTCAGATGTGTGAAACTTTACCCTCGTGTCGCGGCGTCCGCGATAATCCAAAAAACAAAACAAAACGACCAGTACGGCAAGGAGCAGCGGAGCACCGTGGTTGCCAGTCTGGCTGCTCTCGGCAGCGTGATTGTGGCGTCAAGCTGCTTGCGCGAGCTGGCTTCTCGTCAGTCCTTCCAGGTCGCAAGCATAAACCCTGTCGCTGGCTACAGAGTCCAGTGTTTTCTGTGTTGATGCGCGCACCGTTCGCCTCTTTTCGCCTCTAACCGCTGTCCTCCAGGGACCTACGATGAAGTGCATTGCGTTTGGACGATGTCGCTCGACGCGGGCAAGCGGTCCTTGACATCGTCTCCATATTTCTGCAAGTATAGAAATATGCCTAGCCTCCAAGCTGCCAAACCACCTGACAAAATTGCAAAGCTGGCCGACATGCTTTCCGCAATGGGTTCGGAACCGCGCCTACGGATCATGCAGTTGCTACTGTCGGCTCATCCGGACGGTCTAGTCGTCACCGAAATTCAGGACGAACTAGAGATTCCGAATTCCACCCTGTCCCACCACCTGGAAAAACTCAAAGGCGAGGATTTGGTCCGGGTGCAGCGCGAAAGCACGTTTCTCCGATACACCGCCAACACGGATGCACTGCAGGAGCTTCTTCAGTTCTTGTACGCGGAGTGCTGCACTCGAAACAAAGCCGTCAAACCTGAACAAGTCGTTCGAATCTGCAAATAGGGAGGGCTCATGAGCACCACAGACATCAAGGAAATCGTCAAGGAAAAGTACGGCCAAGCCGCTCTAAGAGTCAAGTCCAGCGGAAGTTCTTGCTGCGGAGCCAGTCCAGTGAACGGTAGTGGATGTTGCGATCCGATCACCTCAAATCTCTACGATGCGCTCCAAGCAGGTCAGATTCCAGAGGAAGCTTTACTCGCCTCGTTGGGCTGCGGAAATCCGACGGCCCTAGCGAATCTCAATCCGGGCGAGACAGTGCTGGACCTCGGCTCGGGTGGCGGGATAGACGTGCTGCTTTCCGCCAAACGAGTCGGACCGACAGGAAAAGCCTACGGGCTGGACATGACGGACGAGATGCTCGCGCTAGCGGAAGAGAACAAGCGAAAGTCAGGCATCGCGAACGTGGAGTTCTTGAAGGGCGAGATTGAACAGATACCGCTGCCCGACAACTCGGTTGACGTTGTCATTTCCAATTGTGTCATCAATCTTTCCGCAGACAAGGACGCAGTTTTGCGAGAAGCCTTCCGCGTGCTCAAGCCCGGTGGGCGGTTCGCTGTGTCGGACGTAGTCACTCGCGGCGAGATGCTGCCGGAGGTTCGCAAGAGCCTTCTGCTTTGGGTTGGTTGCGTAGCGGGATCGTTAGAAGAGAACGACTATCGCACCAAGCTCGCCGCCGCAGGATTTGAGCAAATAGACCTTGAACCAACCCGCGTTTACAACGTGGATGACGCCCGCGAATTTCTAGCGAACCAGAACATCGACGTTGACGCAATCGCGCCGCAAGTGGATGGCAAGATCATGAGTGCCTTCGTGCGCGCTGTGAAGCCGCAGTCTTGCTGCGGGCCAACCTGTTGTCAGTGAGGAAACACGATGGAAGGACGTTACAACGTGTTGTTCCTGTGCACCGGCAACTCGGCTCGTTCGATCATGGCCGAAGCCATCATGAACTACAAAGGGCGGGCGGCCTTTACCGCCTACAGCGCCGGGTCACATCCATCAGGAACGGTCCGACCGGAAGCGATCGCGCAGCTAGAGAGTGCTCATTTGCCGACAGACGGCCTTCGCAGCAAAAGCTGGGACGAGTTCGCGAAGCCCGAAGCTCCCAAGCTCGATTTCGTCTTCACAGTTTGCGATAACGCCGCGAAGGAAGTCTGTCCCTTTTGGCCCGGCCAGCCTCAGACGGCGCACTGGGGAGTGCCTGACCCGGCTGTTGTTCGCGGCACAGAAGACGAAATCAAGCGTGCCTACCGAGACGCTTTCATGACTCTAGAACGAAGAATCAGTTTGTTCTTATGCCTCCCTCTGGCGAGCATTGACAAGATGGCAATCAAGAAAGAGATCGACAAGATCGGGCAGCAATGAAATTCAACTTGCGTGCCAGATTGACGGCTGAGTTCGTAGGCAGCGCATTCCTCGTTGCTGCTGTGGTTGGCTCCGGCATCATGGGCGAACGGCTGGCAGGCGGCAATGTTGCCATCGCATTGCTCGCGAACACGATTGCGACGGGCGCTGCATTACTGGCTCTCATTCTGACCTTCGGCCCGATTTCCGGCGCACACCTAAACCCGGCTGTCACGGTTGCCGACGCTATCGAACACGGCAACTCTTGGCCGGATGCACTCGCCTACATCACCGTGCAATGTGCTGGGGGAGTTGCCGGAGCGATCATCGCGCATCTGATGTTCGGACTCCGCTGGTATTCCGTCTCGACCCATTCTCGACACGGATGGTCGTTGGTCCTCAGCGAATTCGTGGCTACTTTCGGACTGCTGTCGGTTATCTGGGGATGTTCGCGACTACGCTCAGGAGCCGTGCCATTCGCCGTTGCCAGCTACATCACCGCCGCTTATTGGTTCACCGCGTCAACCTCGTTTGCGAACCCGGCAGTAACGATTGCACGATCCTTGTCTGACACCTTTGCCGGAATTCGACCCTCAGATGTTCCGTTGTTTATCGTGGCACAGATCGCGGGCGCCTTATGTGCGACCTTCCTGTTTCGCTGGCTGGTCCCGAACCGGTCGGCATATGCAGACCAGGTAGTTGTGCCGCATTCATCTGCTCTTGATTCAATTTAGGAGTCGCGATATTCCATTCGGGTTCGCGGCGAGATCTCAAGATGGCAACAAGGTATGGGTCGGCAGTGTCACGCGGATAACGCAGGAAGAGGCCGCATTGACTGAAACTTCTTGAGAATCCGCCGTTCTCAAAAAGTGGTTATACGAACATTGTGCGGAAAGTTTTATCGCTTGCAAGCTACTGATAATAAAGGAGATATTTGTGGGCGACGGGAGTCGAACGGGCTGCGCCAGTTCACTCTGGGACGCCACTACTTAACGTTCTTCGGCATTGGCTATTACGTTTTTTCTTCTGTTGCGGGGCTGATTCCGATCACCGTGCCCGCACCCGGCGATACGATTGGCAATCGGCAACTCGACCGCACGCACACGTTTATTCTGGTCGCAACCGACAACTGGAGGCTGAGCGAGCAGAGGCAACTATCGTTCTCAGTTTCTTTCGGAACTATGCTCTCACCCTGCGGTCGAATTTCGGTGACGGACTCATTCAGCAGAGCGAAAGCCGAAACCTTGTGGGCGGCGAGACCACCTACATTCAAAGCGTCCGCCCTTGGCTTTCTGTGCTTGCCGGGGTTGACGTTCGCCGGGATGCGCCTCGCAATCTTGACCTGAAGCACCTCGATGATCAAGGTGTTTTTCAGCCCGTGACCCGCAACAACCTGACCTCTCGTTCGGCCCTTCCCTCAATAAGGTGCTTGCCGTTTCTCTACAAAGAAACTTCTCGCACGGCGCTGTGAATGTCTCCTATTCACAGGCGGATGCTAGAGATGCCCAAACGGATCAGCCTGTGCCGCAGGCTCCACGTATGATTTGGGACGCGGTTGCATCGGAGAATAACCGGCCGTTTCATCTGCAAGTTCGTGGGGAGTTTGAATATGTGAAAGCCAAGCCTCTCGGCGAATGGTTTCACAGGCCTACCCGTTCGAGAAATTCGGGGGGCGGTGCTCAGGTCATTCAAAGAGAATCGGATGTCCGTTGGAGCCAACTTCCTGCTGGCGAGCGGCTACACGGGTCAGACGACTGAAACGCTGGCGATACCGACCGATCCTTCCCGGTTAGAGCGCGTCGCGGGGGTTCCTTTGAAATCCTACGTCAGTCTGAGTTGGACTTATTACTTAAAGAAATGAAGTTGCGGCGAGCCCTCAACCGGATGCAAGATTTTGCCAACGAGCCGGATGGTTATCATCCGTGCGTGCCGTGCGTGCCGGTGCGGGCCGCTCAACCATTGTCACACAGGCGCGTGATATGCTACCTTTCACGGTCTATCATGCGGCGGCTGGTTGCCAGTTTCGTGCTCTCTGTGGTTGCATGGGGCTGCCTTGGCCCGCTGGCTTTACCTGCAACTGGAAACTCAACGCCCGCGTGTTGCCGCAGGAATGCGAAGCACCACTGCGCTGGGGACATTCCAGCATGGCTGGCTTCCAACGACGGGACTCCCAGCTTTCGCGCCAACCCGCCTGATTGTCCATTTCGATCACAAATAGTTGCGCCAACCAGTTTGGCGCAGCCGCAACATCAGACAGCATCGACTCTGCTGTTGCCATCTGCCAGTTTTATCTCCATGGCGGACTTTCCGTTTTTGAGCACTTGCTATGCTGCCTCGGATCGGCAGCGCGGCCCGCCCGCCTCCTCCCTCTAGCCGGCTCCAAATAGACCTCTAGCGCAATATCGCGTTTCTCGGGAGACCACGCCGGACGCGACCGTCGCTGGATTTCACGGGAAGAGTTAGTCCCATCCTTTCGGGCCAAGTTGCGCGGTCTGAATAGTGGCCAGTCGCAAGCACGACTTGCAGAAACGAAGGAAGTCTGATGAACAAGATCGGAATCTGTTCGGCTCTTTTGGTGCTCACGAGCGCGACGGCGCTCGCCAGTATCTTCGGCTCTGTCCGAGGCATTGTTCATGATCCGCAACATCGTCCGATTCAAGGGGCGATGGTGATGTTGAAGGCCAAATCGTCGGACTGGGTGAAAAATGCGACCACTGATCCCGATGGCGGGTTTGTTTTCAACGCCGTGCCGATTGGCGAATACTCCGTCAGCGTGGCGAGTCCCGGGTTTGCTCAGGTGGTGCAGAGTGTAGTCGTCAACTCCGGTACTGAACCAGTGGTTCATTTTCAATTAAATCTGGCGGGCGCGAAGGAAACGATAAACGTGTCAGGCGCACCCGTAGCCGCACCAACAGATTCGCCCACGCCGATAACTTTGGTTGACCGGCTCGACATTCAACGAACGCCCAGCGCATCCCACAGCAACAGCCTCGCCATGATTACCGATTACGTTCCCGGTTCGTATGTGACTCATGACCAACTCCACATCCGAGGCGGTCACCAGACAAGCTGGCTGATCGATGGAATTCCTGTACCCAACACAAACATTGCCTCGAATCTTGGCCCGCAGATTGACCCGAAAGACATTGACTACATGGAAGTCAACCGTGGAAGTTATGGCGCGGAATTTGGGGACAGGACTTATGGTGTTTTCAACATCGTCCCTCGCACCGGCTTTGAACGCAACAATGAAGCCGAGCTATTTCTGAGTGCAGGAAACCTTTACCAAACCAACGCTCAGCTAAGCTTTGGTAGTCACACTGAGCGGTTCGCCTATTACGCCAGCCTCAACGGGAATCGAAGCAATCTGGGATTGCAGACACCCGTCGCGCAAGTGGTTCACGACGCCGCCAACGGCTACGGAGGCTTCGGCTCCCTGATCTTTAACGTCAATCCTGCAAACCAATTGCGGTTGGTTACCTCTTTGCGTAAGGACTACTATCAGATTCCCTACGACCCTGTTCCCGGGGATCTGGAGAACGGAACAAACGGGGACGGGTTGTACCCGAGTATCGGCCTGCGCGATGGTCAGCATGAAGGTGACGCCTTTCTGACGTTCTCCTGGGTACACACTTTCAACTCAAGAACACTGCTGACCGTCTCGCCCTTCTATCATTACAACAGCGCCAACTACGACAGTATGCTCGACGACTTCCCGATAGCGTCAACCGACCATCGCACGTCAACCTATGCCGGAGGTCAAGTCGCCTTCAATGCCAATGTGGCGAGAAACAACCTTCAGCTGGGCCTGTACAGCTTCTACCAGAAGGACAGCGAACTCTTCGGTGCGATCTTCAACGACGGCAGCAATCCGCCGTTTACCGACCGTGAGCATCCCTCCGGCAGTCTTGCAGCTTTTTTTCTCGATGACAAATTCAAACCTTTCTCGTGGTTGACTGTTTCCGCTGGCATCCGTCCCACCCACTTTTCCGGAGGAGTCACTGAGAACGCGATTAGTCCGCGCTTTGGCGTTGCCCTAAACGTGCCCCGCCTCCACTGGACGTTCCGCGCCTTTTACGGCGACTACTATCAAGCGCCTCCACTGATTACCGTCTCCGGCCCCGTCGTCAATTTCTGCAACGCTAATAATTGCGGATTCCTAACCCTTCACGGAGAGCGCGATGAAGAGCATCAATTCGGGGTAACCATCCCCTACCGTGGATGGACACTTGACGCCGACAACTTCAAAACCAACGCTCGCAATTTCTTCGATCATAGCTGCATCGGGTCTGGAGCTTGCTTTCCCATCACGATTGCTCAGGCCGTCGTCCGAGGCTGGGAACTTACGTTGCGCTCACCGCGCATCGCCCACCGTGGACAAATCCACCTTGCCTACTCAAATCAAATTGCGGAAGGCGCTTTGCCCATTACTGGCGGACTGACGAACTTTTCCCCGCCAACCTCACTGTTCCCGCTCGATCACGACCAGCGCAACACGCTTAACCTTGGAGGCGAGGTTTTACTGCCGTGGCGGTCTTATGTCTCAACCAACGTTTACTACGGTTCCGGCTTCAGCAATGCCTTTCCCGGGCAGCCCTATCCCGGGGATCACCTACCACAGCACACCACATTCGACCTTTCTGTGGGAAAGGATTTCGGGGAGCGATTCTCGGCATCGCTGAATGCCTTGAACGTTGCCAACCGCCGCATCGAACTTGACAACAGTCAGACGTTTGGCGGTTTTCACTGGAATGCTCCACGGGAGATTTACGCTGAGTTACGCTATCGATTTCATTTCTAGGGCAAGCAGCCCGGCTTTCGACCCATCGTTGATGACATGGGCACGGGCGAGATTGGATGGCGCGTCTCCATAGCGGTGAGGGGCTGCCTTCTCGCCGAAGCTCAAAGGACTGAATCTCTTTCTTGATTTTCACAGGCTCCAGCGGGTTGTAAACTGTCGCATTATGAATTCAGCAGACTTTGTCCCCAAGGATCTGGTTCTCGCGCCATGGCACACCGGGAGGCTAAAGGTGTTGGCTGTGTCAAGTGATGGTTCGACCGCTACGGTTCAACAGTTCAGCGTGTCCAAACAACTTCTCCTGGGAAATCCGATGACTGGCATTCCGTGTAGCACACTGTCTCCAGTGCGGAAGGAAGATGCCAGCCAAGCCACGGGGATATTCGTGCGAGAAGATTTCAAAAATCACTGACCCAACCCCAGACATCTGCTCGACCAGGGGCGGCGACAACTTCAGATGCCGCCGCCTTTTGGTTTGCGGTCAGGCTTCAGGCCGCACCCGTAAAGAAAGCCGGTTAGAGAATCTCGTGGTTCGGTACCGCCCCCGTGATCTGTGCGCCCGCATAGACTTCAGCTATGACAAGTGTGTCGTCCTCATCCAGACCATCCCCGGCTGCAAGAACTTTACCACGGAAGAAACGCGCTATCGCCGTCGGTAAAGCCAAGAGGCGCGTCCTCGGTAAGGAGCTTGCGGCATGGCTCCGCAAGCAATAACTCCCTTACTTGTCTACTTCTCTCTTAACTCTTTCGAGAAACGCCCAATTCTGACTAGCCAAGGGGCTTCGCCCTTGATATCCCCTCCAAAACGAGAACAAAATTCTCGTTTCGAGGGGTATAGCGGAACTGAACCCGCGGAATCCAATTTCCTGCATTTGCTATAACTTGCGTGTTATCAACAAGACTTTGGTAACGGTCATAGAACTTCAGTTACTCTACCGCGAGTGACCGCGCAACCCCCTCACACTAACCACCACAGGTAGTATGGTCATCGTAAGCTACCGCAATGGCTAGATTGCGGCATAGGTCGCTTGCCCCTGCAATTCCAGGAAACAGCCTCAAAACCCTAAGAAACGCGGAGATTCGCTTCCAGCCGAGGTTTTACAGGGTTGAGATATGCTCGGAACACCGAAACCCTCCGCACAAGCAATGTGAGGGAGGCAGTAACCCGAAGCAAAGCCCCGCAGCCACGGGAGTCGGAGCGGGGGAGTGAAAGTGGACGAAAAGGCAAAAGGACCTATGGCCGACTCGCGAGAAGTGATGAACATTCGGCAAGCGTCGCAATATCTGGGCGTGAGTCCGGACACGCTTTACAAGTATGTAGGCGAGCAAAAGATTCCCGCGTTCAAGTTGGGTAATCGCTGGCGCTTCAAGAAATCGAAGCTGGACCAGTGGATGGAAGAGAAGTCGAGCGAGATGGAACCACAGGCGAAACGAAAACCGAAGGCGGCTTCGAAAGCTGCCGGGTCACAGTAAAGGTGGGCACATGTTTGGAATGGGATCGAAGTCGATTGTTGGCCTGGACGTAGGTTCTTCAAGCATCAAAGCGGTGGAACTGAGGAAAAAGGGTGGGCAGATTGAAGTCGCGCACCTCGGTCTGGAGCCGCTATCTTCCGACATCGTGGTCGATTCAATGATCGTGGATTCGGGGACGGTTTCGAGCGCCATTTCGAAACTGTTTCTGGACAACCAGATCAAGACCAAGGGCGTCGCCACCGCGGTCAGCGGGCATTCGGTGATCGTGAAAAAGATCTCGCTGCCTTCGATGAGCGACCAGGAGTTGGCCGAAACCATTGAGAAGGAAGCGGCGCAACACATTCCTTTTGATCTGGCCGATGTGAGTCTTGACTACCAGATCCTCTCCGACGAAGTGGGAAGTCCACAAATGGATGTCCTGCTGGTCGCGGTCAAGAAGGACAAGATTTTGAACTACACCAACGTACTCTCGATGTCGGGGCGCACCCCGGCTATCGTGGACATCGACGCGTTGGCTCTGCAGAACTGCTACGAGTACAACTACCAGCCGGCGCCGGGTCAGGTCGTGGCTCTGTTGAACCTGGGTGCCAGCGTGATGAACATCAACATCGTGAAAGGCACGACGCCGCTGTTTCCGCGCGATGTCAGCGTAGGCGGCCATCAGTACACGGACTCGCTGCAGAAGGAACTGGACTTGAGCTTTGAAGATGCCGAGTCGCTCAAGCTGGGCAACAAGGTCGGCACGGTAAGCGAAGACGCGAAGCAGCCGATTCTGCAACAGGTCACCGAGATCATCGTGCTGGAAATTCAGAAGACCTTCGATTTCTTCCGGGCCAGCGCGGCCGGCGAGCACATCGAGAAAATCTATCTGGCGGGCGGATCGTCGAAAGTGCCCGGTTTGGTAGAGGCACTGCGGCAAGAGTTCTCCATGCCGGTGGAGTTGTTGAATCCGTTCCAGCGTGTGACGCCGCCGGCCGATGGGCACGGAGCGGAACTGGTGGAGCAGAATCCCGGCCAGATGGCGGTAGCGGTGGGCTTGGCCCTGAGGAGCTTTGAATCCCTATGATCAAAATCAACCTGCTCGAAAATGCCAAAGGGAAGAACAAGCGTGGCGGTGGCGGCGGCCCGGCGATGCCCTCGATGGACATGGGCGATATGGGCTCGCCCAAGCTGAAAGTTCTGGCCGTGCTGGTGATAGCCGGATTGTTCAATCTAGGCTACTGGTACCGGTTGGATCATCAGGCGAAGGCGATCGAGTCGAACATGAAGATCGCTGAGCAGAAGAACCGCGAACTGGCCGACGTGAAGGCACGATTCCTCGAACGACAAAACCAGGCCAACAACTATAAGCGCCGGGTGGATGTGATCGATCAGTTGCGCGCGAGTCAATCGGGCGGTCCGGTCAATCTCCTGGCCATGCTCGGAGAGACGGTGAACAACACTGAGGCCGTGTGGCTCAGCAAGATGGACGATCAAGGGCCGAATGTGAATCTGGAAGGTACGGCCTTGAGCGCGGACGCGGTTGCCAATCTGATCGCGAATCTGCAAAAGACCGGATACTTCAAGAACGTAGAGATCAAAGAAACGTATCAAGACGAGGCGATCAAGGATATGCAGGCCTTCCAGTTCATCTTGACGTGCGAGAAGGGAAAGTCGTAGAGGCGAACCTATGGCGATGAATTTTAGCGATATGTCTGGCATCAAGCAGTGGGCAACGGTTGTCCTCGGCGGGGCAGTCGTAACAGCGGCTCTGTATTTCACGCTGTTCAAGAGTCAGAACGACCACAACGCGGCCGCACAGCATGCTCTCGAGGCGAAGGTTCAGGAAAACAACGAGCTCGAGTCCTACCGGCCTAAGTTGAAACAGATGGAACAGCAGCTGGCAGAGCTCAAGCAACAGCTCGAGATCGAGCAGCGCATCGTTCCCGATGAAAAGCAGGTGGACGGTTTCATCACCATGCTGGACGCCGAGGCGCAGAAGGCGGGCGTGGAACTACGACGCTTTACCGCTAAAGATACGAAGCCGCAGCAGTACTACACGGAAGTGCCTTTCGACCTTGAACTCGACGGGCCGTATTATTCGACGCTGAATTTCTTTGATCGCGTGAGCAAGCTGGAGAGGATTGTCAACGTCGGCGGATTACTGGTAGCGACGACGAAGAATCCGAGCGGGGCGAAAGCCAAGCACGCTTACCAGTACGCGCCCAACGAGAGCGTAATTGCGACTTTCACCGCTACAACATATTTCAGTCACGATTTGCAACCTTCAGCCGCAGGCGCCGGGACGAAACCGGGAACGCCGGGGGCGAGGTAGGGATGGCTATGAAGCTGACAATAGGCATTGTAGCAACGGCAATGATGGTGAGCGGGGCCTGGGCACAGAACCCGGACGCCATCGACAACGCGCGCAGCACTGCAAAAACGCTGCAGCAACAGCAATCTAGCGATAGCAGCCCGGCTCGGCATGCGGCCGTGGTTCCGGCGACAGCCAAGCCGGCACCAGGTGCTCCGGCTCCTGCGGTGAAGCCCGCGGTGATTCCGGTCTCCAAGCCGGTCTCGGTGGCGCCCGTCTCTTCGGAGACGCCGGCCCATGCTTCCGCGCATAACCAGCTCCAGCGCGTGAACGTGATTCCGGGAGCCGATAGTGTTCAGATCGAAATCAGTTCCTCACAATCGGTAACGCCCAGGGTAAGCAAATTAAGTTCACCTGCCCGGGTTGTAGTGGAACTGCCGGAGACCGTCATTGCCAGCTCGCAGAACAAAATTCCTGTGGGCAGCGCCGGAGTAAAAGGCGTACGCATCGGCATGGACGGCAAGACTCCTCCGACAACGAGTGTCGTGATCGATTTGGACAAACCCTTGTCCTACGAGTTGACTCCCGGCCCGGCCGGCAAACTAATTCTGATCCTTCATGCCGAGGGCTCAGCGACAACTGTAGCCCAGAATCATTTGCCTCAGCCCGTGAAGGCTTCGAATCCGGCGCCAGCAGCCAAGGGCGACGCCGGGGCAAGTCAGGCGCGGACGGCTAAATCACCCTTCGCAGTTCCGAAAGTAGCGGTTGCGACAGCCCCAGCGGCAAAGCCGGCAGCACAGGCCTCCAAGCTGGAGCCGAAACAGCAGGTCAAGACCGCCCCGGTGGCAAAGATCGCGGCTCCGGCCGTGACCACGCCGGCTGCAACTTCGACGAAGAGCACGGCTGCGGTAGCTCCCAAGCAGCCTAAGCCGGAAGAAAAGAAGTGGGCGATGAGCGGGAGACGCGATCCGTTCTTTAGCCCGGTGGTGCAGCAAAACGGCTCGGGTTGTGCGACTGGCAAGAAGTGCCTCGAGATTGGCGCGATCAATCTGCGGGGCGTTGTGAAGTCCGACGCGGGCTTTATCGCCGTCGTGACCAACAACCTGAACAAAGCTTATTTTCTGCGGGAGAACGATCCCGTGTTCAACGGCTACGTGGTGAAGATCACAGGCGACTCGGTTGTGTTCCAGGAGACGATCCAGGACAAGCTGGGCAAGTCCTTCACGCGGGAAGTGGTGAAGAGAATCTTCACGCCGGCAGTCTAGGCAGGACGGCGGTACCGGAAACGGACCTGCCGAAATTGAGTTTAAAGAAGGACACGCGAGCTGGGCTCGCGGGTTGGAGAGAGGCGAAATGCGAAAGCAACAAGTGACCATGTTCTTATCGTCGCTGCTGTTGGTGGTGGCTGCGGCCGCACAGACACCGAGCCAGCTCGATCGAGTTAACGTAGTCCGAGGCACGGACGATATCCGGGTCGAAATGAGCTCCAACGGCACACTCACCCCGAAGGTGAGTACCTTGGACTCTCCCGCTCGCGTGGTGGTGGATTTGCCAGAAACCGTAATGGCCACTGGACAAACCCATATCGCGGTTGGCGCCGCGGGCGTCAAGGGCGTGCGCATTGGCATGGATGGCCAGACGCACCCGACCACACGCATCGTCGTCGACCTCGACCAGGCCTGTGCCTACGAGTTGACGCCGGGTCCGGCCGCCAAGCTGGTCTTGACCCTGCATGCGAATGCAGTGGCCAAAGCCGCCGCCGAGACAAAGACGGTGGCTGCGAGTTCTCTGCACTCGGCCTCTACGACTGCGAAGCCCTCGACCAAGTCCACTGGTCAGGCCTCGACTTCGCCCAATGACTTTGTCTTTATTGAGCCTTCCTATGAGGCCAAGAATCAGGCGAAGACTCAAGATCCGAGCGAAGTGATCAAAGACCAAGCTACGGACGAGCCGACGGTTCGTGCCCAGGAAGCTGCGGCTCGATTCTCGGACAAGACTGCGGCGGAACTCATTCCGGTGAGCGCTCACGCAGACCAGGCGCAGAACCCAACCATCACGCCTGCGGTAAATCTGGCAGCGGAGCAAAAGGCTCAGTCCGGACAGCAGCCTACCGCGACCGGACCGAAGTATACGGGTGAGCCGATCTCGGTGAACCTGAAAGATGTAGACCTGAAGGACTTCTTTCGGCTCATTCACGAAATCAGCGGCCTCAACGTCGTGCTCGATCCCAATGTGCACGGTACTCTGACCGTTGTACTCGATGACGTGCCGTGGGATCAGGCGCTCGACATCGTGCTCAAGAACAACGAACTGGCCCGCGAACTGGAAGGCAACGTTCTGCGCATCGCCACGGTCGAAACTCTGAAGCATGAAGCCGATTCCCGCCGTGCCCAGGTAGAATCGGAAACCCTGGCCGTGGAAAAGGTTTCCGTCACCCGTTTCCTGAGCTACGCCAAGGCGAAAGAAGTTATCGTCACGGTAAAGAAATTCCTCTCGCAGCGCGGCGATGTGGTGGCCGACGATCGCACCAACGCCGTCATCATCAACGACATTCCCAAGGTGATTCCGGTCATTGACCGCCTGCTGACGCAGCTCGACCGCAAGACGCAGGAAGTAGAAATCGAAGCTCGTGTGGTCGCCGCAACGCGGCAGTTTGCCCGTGATATCGGAACCCAACTCGGCTTCGGCTGGGGCAACGGCCACAGCGCAATCGGCGGAAACCAGCAAGTCGGACCCTCGCCTACCACGGTTGGCGGACTTACCCCCGGTTACGTGACTGTGCCAGGAACGGGTGGTGGCACAGGATCCTCTATTCCCTTGTTCTCGAACTTGGGGTCGACGGCTCCCACGAGCGGTTTGAGCTTTGTGAATGCCAGCAATTCGGTGCGAATCGATGCCATCCTTTCATTGGCTGAATCGCGCGGCTTGTTGAAAGTGCTGTCTCGTCCGCGAGTGGTTACTCAGAACAACATTCAAGCTCTGGTCCGTCAGGGCGTACGCGTGCCGATCGTGACGCAGGCGCAGTTGGGCGGTCCTCCGACCGTGACTTACGTCGACGCCTTCTTGCGCTTGACGGTGACTCCGCAAATCACCTCGGAAAACACCATCTTCCTGAACGTAGACGTGGAAAACACCACGCCGAACTTCAGTCAGGAAGTTAATGGCAACCCGGAATTGATCACGCAGCAGGCCACCACGCAGGTATTGGTGACCGACGGCGGCACGGTGGTGATCGGTGGCGTCATTCAGACGCAGAACTCGATCAACATCACGCAGGTGCCGTTGCTGGGTAACCTTCCGTTCCTGGGCAACCTGTTCAAGCACACCCAAGTCACCACCTCCAACCAGGAGCTAATTTTCTTCATCACGCCGCGAATTATTCAGACCTAGCAGCGAGTCGAAGATTTGAAGCCGCCGGCCTGAAGAACCTGTCAGGTCGGCGGTTTTGCGTTTGGGGTACGCCGACAGCTCTCAGTTCTCAGAAAGCCAAACCGGACCGTCGGCTGGTGTCAACCTGCCTGGGTTTTATCCTTCCTTCGAAACTGCCTCTTAATACCTGCGGAGCGAACTGGGGAACTGGGAACTCGGAACTGAGAACTTTCCGCCTCTCCTGTTAAACTCAGCTGCAATGGATTTTCGCGCGCGTCAGCAGAAACTGCGGGAGCATCTCACCACGACCCGGTTTGATGCGCTTTTGATCAGCCATCTCCCGAACCTCCGATATCTCTGCGGTTTCACCGGAAGTGCGGGCCTGCTGCTGGTGGAGGAAGCGGGAAGCGTTTTCTTTTCGGACGTTCGCTATGACACCCAAGCCCACGAAGAAGTGAAGGCAGCGAAGGTTGTGATCACGCGCAAAGCCTTGTTGTCGGGCTTTGGAGAATGGCTGGGGGCGCGGCGCAAGCGGTCGCGGGGGTGGACGATCGGCCTCGAGGCCGAACACTTCACGATTGCGGACAAGAAACGTCTGACCGAGGTGCGACCCGCCGGGGTCCGTTTAAAGGATGCGCCTTCCGTTGTCGAAAGGGCGCGAATGGTCAAAGACTCGGACGAACTCGTACGCATCCGTTTCGCCGTAGTACTCGGGGCGAAGTTATTTGACCGCGCGCTCGAGGTCTTGCGCCCCGGAGTCAAAGAAACCGAGGTGGCAGCAGAGATGGAATATACGGCGCGGCGGGCGGGCGCGGCGGAGATGTCTTTTCCGACGATCATTGCTTCGGGAGCGAGATCCGCCCTGCCGCACGGACGCGCTTCCGCGCGGCCGATCGCACCCGGCGGGTTCGTCGTATGCGACTTCGGTGTTATACTCGCAGGTTATTGTTCCGACCAGACTCGCACTGTATGGGTCGGTCCCGCGCCGGATAAGGCACGCGATGCTTACGAGGCAGTGCGGGCAGCGCAGCAGGCGGCAATTGATGCCGTGCGCCCTGGCGTCCCCGTCGGTGACATCGACGGCGCCGCACGTAAAGTGCTGCACAAGGCTGGTTTAGGTCGCTATTTCACTCACTCTACCGGGCATGGCGTAGGGCTCGAAATTCACGAAGCACCGAGAGTTGCGGCCGGTCAGCCGGAGATTCTGCAGCCGGGGATGGTGATCACGATTGAGCCGGGAGTATACTTCCCCGGCAAATGGGGCGTGAGGATCGAGGACATGGTAGCAGTGACGGCCAGTGGTTGTGAGGTTTTGACGCCAACGAGCAAGAGTTTCTTGGCAGTTTAGTCTTCTTAACACTTTCAGCCGGGCAGGATACGCCCGGTTTCTTGGTGCGTTCCGTGGTTGGCTGCTGGGAAATCGCGAACGGTCCTACCGCATACGAATGAATCTTAAAGAGCTGAAAGAACTCATCGAGTTTTTAATCGAGAAGGATATTGCCGAGTTTGAGCTGGAGCGCGGCGATGTCAAGGTCCGGATCAAGCGCGCCGGTGAGAATACGGTGGTTCACACCCACGGTGAGCCGCGCTTCTATGCCGTGCCGGCGGCGCCTGCCGCGGGGCCTGAACTGGGTGCCGCGCCAGTCGCGGCCCTGGCGGCGGCTGCCCCTGCGCCCCCCGCCCCCCCGGCTCCCGAAGAAGGGCTTCACAATGTGAAATCTCCCATTGTCGGGACTTTCTACGAAGCCCCGTCGCCCGGCGCTCCCCCGTTCGTGAAGGTTGGAGACGCGGTGGAAGTCGGGCAGGTTCTCTGCATCGTCGAGGCCATGAAGCTGCTCAATGAGATTGAGTCGGATTTTGCCGGCGAGATCGTCAAGAAGCTGGCGGTCAACGGCCAGCCGATTGAATACGGCCAGGAATTATTCGTCATAAGGCCAAAGAAGTGAAGACGGGCTTCTGGTTGGGGGCGCGCCGAGCCGCGCCTTTTTGTTTTCCTCCAACCTGGCCAGTTCCCAATCACGAATGCCGGAGATTTTGTGGTAGCTGACGGCGAATAGCTGAACGCTGAATTTCATGTTCAATAAGATTCTGATTGCCAATCGCGGAGAGATTGCACTGCGTGTGATTTGCGCGTGCAAAGAACTGGGTATCCGCACAGTCGCGATTTACAGCGAGGCCGACCGCAACTCATTGCCGGTTCGCTTTGCCGATGAGGCGATTTGCATCGGACCGCCGCAACTCGCGCTCAGCTACTTGAATATTCCCGCGGTCATCAGTGCGGCAGAGATCGCCAATGTTGACGCCGTGCATCCCGGTTACGGACTGCTCGCAGAAAATGCCAACTTCGCGGAGGTGTGCGAGACCAGCGGAATCAAGTTCATCGGCCCCCGTCCCGAGGTGACTCGCTTGATGGGCGAGAAGGAAAAAGCCCGAGCCGCGATGAAGCAGGCCGGAGTTCCTATCCTGCCCGGCTCGGACGGCATCATCGCTTCCGAAGGCGAGGCAATCGAGTGGGCCGAGCAGGTCGGCTTTCCGGTGATCGTGAAAGCCTCGGCGGGCGGCGGCGGGCGAGGCATGCGCATCGTCCGCAACCAAGAGGAACTGCCGGGGCTGTTTCGAACTGCACAAGCAGAAGCTGCCGGAGCCTTTGGCAATGGCGATCTCTACATGGAGAAGTACGTTGAGCATCCCCGGCACATTGAGTTTCAGGTACTGGCCGATGAACACGGCAACGTAGTCAGTCTGGGAGAGCGCGAATGTTCCATCCAGCGCCGACACCAGAAGTTGCTCGAAGAATCCCCCTCCACGCAAGTCACTCCCGAGCTGCGCGACCAGATTGGTGCTGTCTTGTGCAAGTCACTGGCTGCCATCGGCTACACCAATGCCGGAACGATAGAGTTCCTCATGGATCAGAAGCGGCAACTGCATTTCATCGAGATGAACACCCGTATCCAGGTGGAGCATCCGGTTACCGAGATGGTTACCGACGTTGACTTGGTGAAGAGCCAGATCATGATTGCGGGCGGCGCCCACATGCGCGACGTTCTTCAGGGGCCGATTATTCATCGCGGGCACGCCATTGAATGTCGCATTAACGCCGAGCATCCGGAAAAATTCACACCATCGGCTGGCAAGATCACGGCCTTCCATCCTCCCGGAGGGACCGGAGTGCGGGTGGATACGGCAGCCTATGCTGAAGGCATCATCCCGCCGTATTACGATTCCCTGATTGCGAAGCTGATCGTACGCGGCAAAGACCGCAGCGAGGCGGTCTCGCGCATGGCGCGGGCGCTCGGGATGTTCATTGTTGAGGGCATTTACACGACGATTCCGCTTCACAGAAAGATTCTGGCCGATGAAGATTTTCGCGCAGGGAAGTTTGACACTGGTTTCATCGAACGCTTCCTTGCGAAACATAGTGGGTAGGGAGGGCCGCGGGCGGCATCGCGACTTTCCCGCAAAACCCCTCCCCGGCAACCCATGATCAGCCTTCCGCGACTTTATTGCATCGCCGATTCCAGGTACCTGGCGACCACATCGGAGCTGCTCGCGTTTGCCGAAGCTCTGGCAGCCGGCGGCTGCACTGTCTTGCAGTATCGCAACAAGTCAAGGCCGGCGCGCGAGATGCTGGACGAGGCGCGGGAATTGAAGAGCAATCTCGGCAGCTCCGTGCGCTTGATCATGAATGACCGCGCCGACCTTTGCCGGGCTGCCGGATTCGATGGCGTGCATGTCGGGCAGGACGACTTGTTGCCGGAATCCGTGCGTAGGATCATCGGGCCGGACCGCTGGCTCGGAGTCTCCACCCACAATCCGGAACAACTCCGCGAAGCGGATCGTACGCCGGCCGACTATCTCGCCATCGGCCCAGTGTTTGCCACCTCAAGCAAAGACCAGCCCGATCCCGTCGTGGGCCTGGAAGGAGTGCGCCAGGCGCGGCAATTGACGGCGAAACCTCTGGTGGCGATTGGGGGCATCACCCGGACCAATGCCGCTTCCGTGATCGCGGCCGGGGCGGATTCGGTCGCGGTGATATCCGATCTGTTACCGGATCCTCGCAAATCAGCAGAGGAATTTTTCCGCATCTTGAGGTAAAGTCGGGGAACCCTATGAGCACGCCGACAACCTTGCCCACGACCGGAAGCGACTGGGAAATTCACAGCCACCAGGATAAGGAACTGGTTCAGGGGTTGGGACTGACCAGCGCCACCATGCTGGTCATGGGGTCGATGATCGGCTCCGGCATCTTCATTGTGTCGGCCGAAATCGGACGCGAGGTCGATTCGCCGGCCCTGCTGATCGGCGCATGGGCGGTCGCCGGATTCATGACAATTGTGGCCGCCCTCAGCTATGGCGAGTTGGCCGCCATGATGCCGCGGGCCGGCGGGCAATATGTGTATCTTCGCGAGGCGCTGGGGCCGCTCTGGGGCTTTCTCTACGGCTGGACTCTGTTTCTCGTGATCCAGACCGGAACGATCGCCGCCGTGGGCGTGGCCTTCGGCAAGTTTCTCGGGGTCTTTGCCCCCTCAATTTCTTCCTCCCACTGGTTGCTGCACCTCTGGAAGGTCCCACCGATTCATCTCGGCCCCATGGTCCTCGGGAACATGGATGTCGGGATTAACACCCAGAACCTGGCCGCGATCCTGCTGGTGATTTTTCTGTCGGTGGTGAACATCTTCGGAGTCAAGACAGGCGCAGCGATTCAGAACATCTTCACCGCCGCTAAAGTTTCTGCACTGCTGGGATTGGCCGTATTCGGCTTTGCGCTCGGACGCAACCCGCAGGCGTTAGCCGCAAATTTCGGCGCAAACTTCTGGCACCACGCGGGATTGGGCGCCGAGCACGCGGTTCAGGTCGGAGTGGGCGGACCGATCGTGATGGTCGGCACATTGACCATCCTCGCCGTGGCGCAGGTCGGATCCCTGTTCTCGGCCGACGCTTGGAATAACGTCACCTTCACCGCCGGGGAAGTGAAAAATCCCAGCCGCAACCTGCCGCTTTCACTGGCTCTCGGTACCGGGGTAGTCATCGCGCTTTACATCGCTTGCAACTTTGTGTATCTGAGCGCATTGCCGCTCGACGGCGCCGAGGGGGGAGTCTCAATCCTGGCACGCGGAATCAAGCATGCTGCCGAGGATCGTGTGGGCACCGCCGTCATGACCCAAATGTTCGGTGCCGCAGGCGGACTGCTCATGGCCGCCGCGATCATGATTTCAGGCTTCGGCTGCGCCAATGGGCTCATTCTTTCGGGGGCGCGAGTCTACTATGCCATGGCGAAAGACGGCCTCTTCTTTCGCAAAGTCGCTAAACTGCATCCTAGGTATAAGACGCCGGCAGTTTCGCTGATGGTGCAGATGGTCTGGGCGTGTCTGCTCTGCGTCTCCGGGAGCTACGGACAGCTTCTCGACTACATCATTTTTGCTGTGCTGGTGTTCTATATCCTGACGATCGTTGGCTTGTTCGTCTTGCGGCGGACGCATCCGGATGCGCTCCGGCCTTACCGCGCGGTCGGCTATCCCCTGCTGCCGATCATTTATATTGTCATGGCTTTGTTTATCGATATCGTACTATTGCGTTACAAGCCGCAATTCACGTGGCCGGGACTCATCGTGGTGCTGTTGGGAATCCCGGTGTACTACGCGTGGTCGCGGAACTCGCGCCAGCGTGCAGCCCGCACATCATCGTAAAGGAGCATCACGATGTCCATTGGGACCGTACCCAAAGCGAAAAGCAGTAGGACAAATCTGCTGGCCACCAAGCCGCTGAACCTGCTGATGGAAGAAGCCCGGGAAACGGGCGAGCACAGCCTTAAGCGGACATTGGGTGTTTTTCAGCTCACAGCGCTGGGTGTGGGCGCAATCATCGGCGCCGGAATCTTTGTGATGGTCGGGCTGGGCGCGCAGTATGCAGGCCCCGGCCTCACCCTCTCGTTCGTGTTGTCCGGTTTGGGATGCGCGTTCGCAGGTCTTTGTTATGCCGAGTTCGCGGCCATGATTCCGCTGGCGGGCAGCGCCTATACCTACGCCTACGCGACTCTCGGTGAGTTGCTGGCCTGGATCATCGGCTGGGATCTGACGCTCGAATACGCCATGGGCGCTAGCACCGTTTCATCGGGTTGGTCGAACCACTTCATCGAACTGCTGAACATCTTCCACATCAAGATGCCGCTCTGGTTGGCCTACGATCACTGGACTGCCCTTAAGACCGCCGAGAATATTGTGGCGCGTCAGATTGCCGAGACCACGGCCTCCTCGCTGGTGCCCGGCTCGCAGGCGTTTCTCGACAAGGTCTCGGCGATTATTGCCGCGCAGTCTCCGGACCTCGTGCAACGAGCCCACGAATTGCTGGGCGCGCCCCATCTGTTCGGGATGGAAGTCGGTTTCAATCTGCCCGCCTTCATCATCGCCCTGGTGATCACCGCGGTTCTCGTGGTCGGAATCAAAGAAAGCGCGAGATTCAACGCTGCGATCGTAACCATTAAAGTCTCGGTTGTGCTTTTCGTGATCGCGCTAGGCTCGCACTACATCGTTCGCAGCAACTGGGGTATGGATTGGAGTTCGTTCGCTCCTCACGGTTTCGCAGGCATCGGAGCCGGTGCAGCCTACATTTTCTTCGCCTACATTGGTTTCGATGCAGTCTCAACGACGGCGCAAGAGGCCAAGAATCCTCAACGGGACTTGCCGATCGGGATGATTGCTTCGCTGGCCATTTGCACTGTGTTGTATATCGCGGTCGCCGGTGTACTGACGGGCATGGTGAACTGGCAACAGATCAATATTGAAGCACCGGTGGCTCGCGCGTTCCTGGACCGGGGACTGACCACGGCGTCCCACATCATCACGCTCGGCGCCTTGGCAGGGCTGACCAGCGTGATGCTGGTCATGTTGCTTGGGCAGACGCGCGTTCTCTACTCGATGGCCAATGACGGCCTTCTGCCAAAGAGATTCTTCGCCGCCGTGCATCCCAAGTTTCGCACTCCCTGGAAAAACACCATCCTTGTGGGCTTGCTGGCTGCAGTGGTCGGCAGCCTGACCCCGATCGACGATATCGGCAGGATGGTGAACATCGGAACGCTGCTGGCCTTCGTGATCGTGTCGATTTCGGTGATGGTGCTGCGATACACCAATCCCAACCAGCCACGCCCATTCCGGACACCGTGGGTGCCGCTCATCCCCATCCTCGGCGTAATCTCGAACGGTTACATGATGGCCAAGCTCGGGATGTGGAACTGGATACGGTTGTTTGCCTGGCTGGCAATTGGATTGGTCGTCTACTTCACTTACAGCGTAAAGCATAGCCGCGTGCAAGCGCTCTCGGCAGGGAGAACGCCGGAGCCGTGATCTTCCATTTGACCTTCCGGCCTTCCGCCGAGCGTGGTGGAGGGCCGTTTTGTTTTATAGTCGTGGGTTATTCGTCGTTGATCATTGATATTAATCGTTGCTCATTAATCGTTGAACATTGGCCACAGACCGGTAGTTCGTAGCCAACCGATGTCAACCGACCACCATGAAGGCTTTCCGCAATCTTCGAACCATCGGCGCGCTCTTGCTATTCGTCATCGTCGCCGGTACGGCGGGCTATCACTACAGCGAAGCCTGGTCCTGGTTCGACGGCTTCTATATGGTGGTCACCACCCTGACCACGATCGGCTTCGAGGAAGTCCATCCGCTCTCCGAAGCCGGACGCATCTTCAACCTGTTTGTCATTCTGAGCGGCGTTTCGCTACTGGCCTTGGGCGTCGGAGCGATGAGTCAGGCTTTGCTAGAATTCGAGCTGCAAAGCTTCTTCGGAAGGCGGCGCATGGAGCGCGAAAATGGAGCGCGAAATCGGACGTCTCGACGGCCACTACATCCTCTGCGGCATGGGTCCGGTGGGACGCAGCGTGGCGCGTAAACCGGTGCCGTTTGTGATCCTGGAGAACGCCGAAACCAAGCGCCAGCGCTTCGCCACGGAAAACTGGTTGGTCATCGCTCGAGACGTGACCGAGGAGGCGACCCTGCGCCAGGCGCAGATCGACCGGGCCTGCGGGCTGATTGCCGCCACGACCGGCAAGACGATTGAAAGCTCGCGCATCCGCCGGGAACGAGGGGTCATCGTGCCGGCCATCAAACGGCGCGAGGCCATGCACTTCAATCCCGCGCCGGATGAGCGAATCGAGCCGGATGATTGTCTCATGCCTATGGGTGCACCCGCGCAGCTGCGCCAACTCGAACTGACGGCTACCTCAAAATCATGAAAATTGTCACTGCCGCCGAAATGCGTGCCATCGACCGGGCCACCAGTGAGCGCTTCGGCGTTCCTTCTCTGACCTTAATGGAGAATGCGGGCACCGCCGTCGCATCGCATGTTCTAGAGCATTATGGAGCTGCCCAGAAGATTGTCGTTTTCTGCGGTAAGGGCAACAATGGCGGCGACGGCTTCGTCGCGGCGCGCCATCTGCATGAAAAAGCAAAAACCGTGCAGGTCATCCTGCTTGCAGATCGAGTGGACCTGCATGGCGACGCGGCAGAGATGTTCGACAAGCTGCCCCTGCCGCCCCTCGTGGTCCATTCCAGCGAAGACTTGCACGATGAACGGGTGCGCTTCGCTCTGCCCGCCGACCTGTACGTTGACGCAATTCTAGGCACCGGTTTCAGGCCACCGGTGAGCGGCCTGTATGCCGAAGCGATCGCGATGATCAATGCGAGTCAAGTGCCGGTCGTGGCCGTCGACATACCTTCCGGCGCCGATGCTGACGCGATGGTTCCACAGCAGGGGATCATCGCCAGAGCAGATTCGATCATCACCTTCACCGCCCCGCGCCCGGCGCATGTTTTCAGTTTGCTCACAACTGGACCGACTTGCGTTGCCGACATCGGCTCGCCCGAAGGGGCGATCGTTTCGTCACTGCAACTGAATGTAATTACCGCCCGCGACTTCGCGCCGCTGGTCGCGCCACGGCCCGCGGAATCGAACAAAGGAAACTACGGACACGTGCTGGTGGTCGGCGGATCACTCGGCAAAGCGGGTTCGGTCGCGATGGCCGGCATGTCCGCGCTTCGAGCCGGTGCCGGGCTGGCAACTGTGGCGACACCAAAGGCAGTGCTGCCCACCGTGTCGGCGTTTCATCCTGAAGTGATGACCGAACCCCTTCCGGAGACCAGCGCGGGCACGATTGCAGCGGGTGCAATCGAGCATCTGGAAGAGCTGTTAAAAGGGAAGACCGTCGTAGGGATCGGGCCCGGTATCTCGCGGTTTCCCGAAACCTCGGAGCTAGTGCGAACACTGATCAATAAGATCGAACTCCCTACCGTTCTCGATGCCGACGGTCTGAACGCGTTCGAAGGACGGACGAGCGAACTGAGCGGCCAGGGCAGAGTGCTGGTGATCACTCCCCACCCGGGCGAAATGGCGCGGCTGGCAGCCTGCTCAACCGCCGACGTGCAGAAAGATCGCCTTGGCGTGGCGCGAAAGTTTGCCCGCGAGCACGAACTCATTGTCGTACTCAAGGGCAACCGAACCCTGGTGGTTCAGCCGAACGGGGACACCTGGGTCAACACAACGGGAAACCCCGGAATGTCCACCGGAGGCACCGGCGACATTCTCACCGGCATGGTGGCGGCGATGATCGCGCAAAATAAAAACCAAGTGCTGCCTGCCGTTATCGCCGCGGTTCATCTGCACGGACTCGCCGGCGATGTCGTGCGAGAGAGTGTAGGGGAGCATTCGATGGTGGCTACCGATCTGCTGCAAGGGCTGCCGCAGGCTTTCCGGCGTGTCGAGCAAACCGCTCGGAGAAACTTCGTATGCTGGGGCGGCTGAGTTATTTCGTCATCTCCTCTCCGGCAACGTGATTCTCGTTCCCGAAACCGCCGATCGCCGGGCAGCGTCGAGAATCTCGGTCACCGTTACATTCGTTTCAAGCGACGACAATCCATCCGGCTTGGCTCCGTCAAGAATTACTGCCCTGAGATATGACAGAGAATTGTCGTACGGCGCGGGCACCGGCTTGGCGGAGAGTTGCTCTTCGTGACTGTCAGGTCCGGCCCGACGCACGCGAACATCATCCCGCTTCACGGTAATCGCGTAACCCGTCTGACCGTACACTTCCATGTCCTTGCGGTCGAAGGGCCAATTCCACGAAGCTTGAATGATGGCCTGCGCCCTCGGATAGGTCAGGATGATCGTGGCTTCGTCATCGACCCGAGAATAGATTTCGGGCTTGATCTGCTGAGTAACGGCAGTGACCGTCTGCGGGCGATGCCCGTCCATCAGCCAGGTCATCAGGTCGGCGCCATAACATCCGAAGTCGAACAGGGCACCGCCACCGTTCAGTTGGGGATCGGTCAACCACGCGAGAAATTCCGGCTCGACGCCAATTTCTTTAGGACCGCTGTGGCCGTCATGCACCACAACCTTGCGGACGTCCCCCAGCGCTCGTTCGTGAACTAGGTCGTACGCAGCGTGATTGCTCGGGTACCAGGAGGTCTCGTAATTCACGAGCACCTGAATCTTCCCGGCGTGCGCGGCCTTCTCCATGGCCAGCGCCTGGTCGAGACTGACTGCCAGCGGCTTCTCCATCATCACGTGAACGCCGTGCCGGGCACAGATCTCCACCACCCGCCGATGGTCGTAAGTGTTGGTATAGACCAGCACGGCCTGCGGCCGCGCCTTGGCAATCATCTCTTCGAGATCAGCAAACAATATCGCAGATGGGAAGCCATACCGTGACGCCGCTTCGGAACGCAGTCGCGCATCCGGTTCGGCGACGCCCACGATCTCGATCTCCGGGCGGTGCAGAGATTGAGCGAGAAAACCGTGGACATGTCCGTGCACCAGGCCAACAATTCCGACGCGTAGCGGCGGTTCGGCCGGCGAAGCCGAGAAAGCCATTGTGGCCAAGCATACAAAACAGAGTAACGACCCGATTCGCAGCATAAGCTCCTCCCGCACCGCAAGCAGACATAGTAAATCGGCCAGGGCGTCGAGAACGGGGAAATGAAATCGTTTTCGAGTTGAATCCGGGGGTGCAGGGGGAGGTTCATCAGATCGTTAGTGCGCGGTACCGTTTGACAGGACAATGCTCGGCGTGGCCACTTGCTGCTCCCCCTGCGGAATTCGGACGAGGGGCTTCGGTAACCTGTTACCGGTCAGGGCCTAGTGCCATAGTTCTAATAGTCATATGACCCACTTCCCCCAACCGCACCCTTCTCGGCGCGCGGCCCGGGTCCGGCTAGGAGATTCTGTCCTGGCTGCGATCCGCCTCGAAGACGGCCGGCGTACAAAAGCTAACCTCCAAACCATTTCCGTGACCGGCGGGTTGCTGCAAATGTCCCATTGTTTGGGACAAGGTGACTTTGTCGAAGTTGCCTTTCAAACCCAGTCCGGCCCAGTTCATGGCATGGCCGAAGTCCTCAGTCCCATGCGCCAGATGCCCGGCGGCGTATTGCAACCGTTCCGCTTCGTCGCGCTTGAGGATGATGACCATCGCCGCCTGCGAACGTCGCTCGATCACGCCGTGGACCGGAATTCGCTCGGACTGAAGTCGAGCGCGTTTTCCGCGCATTGAACGCCCGGCAATGTCCATTCCGTGAAGGGACAGCGGCGAGGCTCAGTCTCCTGACGCGCACCACTCTCTCGCTATACTGGAGGTGTGGACGGCCAGACCAAAGAACAGAAAGTGCTGCGCGAAATCGTCACGCACTCAGCTGAGGAGACCATTTCGCTGGGTCGCACTCTCGCCGACTTTCTCGCGCCGCCCACGTTAGTGGTCTTGCGCGGCGATCTCGGTGCAGGCAAGACCACGCTGGTGAAGGGAATTGCGGCGGCCTTCGCAGCTGCATCCGAGGAAGACGTCACCAGTCCCACCTTCACGCTGGTTCACGAATATCGTGGACCTCACGCCAATCTGTTCCACATCGACCTCTACCGCATCGATACGCCACGAGAGTTGGAGACACTCGGACTCGATGACCTGCGCTCTGACAACAGCATCCTGCTCATCGAATGGGGAGAAAAGTTTCCCGGGCTTATCGAGCAACGCGACTTCGAAATTGCCCTGGAGCGACTGGGAGAGAACGAGCGGAGAATTCGGATAAGCACTTAGAGGCGACCCTCCTTGCCCCTTTTCCAGATGTGAGCCGTATTGAGCAGACAGTCAAGGGCTTTCGAGCTAAGTTTGTGTTGTTTCACCTGGATGCCCAAGTTCTCAGGCTGAGTCCGGAACGCGAGAGTTCGACGTGAGAATCTGAAGCGCAATCAAATCCCAAGCGAAATTGAAAACCGCCGCGAGGCGAGAATCTTCGGAGGATTCCATGAAGAAGGTACTCCTGCTGATCGTTTTTTCGACTCTGCTGGTCGCGTCAGGGTTTGCTCAGATTCCCGCAGCGAACAGCAATACAGACCAGACCAACATCAAGGGTTGCCTGGGGGGCTCGGATGGTAACTACACAATTGCGGAAGACAACACTGGTCAGATTTTCAGGATCACTACCAGTAGTGTTGATCTCAAGCCACAGCTGGGCCACGACGTAAGACTCGCGGGAAGCAAAGCAAATGGCGCGGTGAGTTCCGGCACCGCTGATAACAGCTTTGCCGTCACCGAACTGAAAATGATTTCTGAACAATGTGCCGCGGTCGGCAGCGCACCTGCCGCCGCTGCACCCTCCGCGACCGTGAGTACGCCGGATGCTACCACTCCTGCTCCTGCTTCGGCACCGGCAGCGACTGCCAGTGCGCCCGATGCTGCCGCCGTTGCACCGGCAGCGACTGTCAGTACGCCCGATGCTGCCGCTGCTACACCGGCAGCGACTGTCAGTACGCCCGATGCCACCGCTGCTGCACCGGCAGCGACTGCCAGTACGCCCGATGCTGCCGCTGCTGCCCCGGCAGCGACTGTCAGCACACCCGATGCTACCGCTGCTGCCCCGGCAGCGACTGTCAGCACACCGGTTGAGTCCCCCGCCCCATTGAGCGCGGGTGTCAGCAAGGCCTCACAGACTGTTGACACAACCGCTCGGGCCACTCACCCGAAGCGAGCGTCAGCTCGTCATGGAAGACAGTTAGCCAATCCTGCTGTGGCTGAGCCCACACCCGCCGCGACGGACAGCACCTCTACGCCGGATGCCAACACAGTCGCGGCAGCCGCCACTACGCCTGCGGCGACCTCGCAGGCTGACAGTACACCTGCTGCCACGACACCGGCTGCTACTACGCCTGCCCCGGCAGTTAGGAAGGGCGGGTTTCCCACCTGGCTCGGGATTGCGCTGGTGCTTCTGATACTCGTCATAGGCGCACTGACGCCTCTCTTCAGCAGGATGAGGAAACGGAGAATGCTGGAGCGGACAGGCACCCCAAATCTTTCTTTCACCAAGGAAACTACCTCCGAACACGACAAGAACGACAAGCCAGCAACCCCCAGAGCTGCCTAGGTAGAGTGCAGAGTATTGATTCCGGCTTCGGTCACCGGCGGCAACTGCTGCCGGTGACCTTCTCGGTCTCGGCCGGCGCCGATTGAATTGTTCAATGGCTGCTGCACTCCTGCCTACCAAGTTATGGGAGCTCATACAACCGTTCATCCCTAGCCCGAAGGCAAAGCCCAAGGGTGGAAGACCGCGTTTGGCAGACCGGCATGCCTTGGGCATCATGTTCGTACTGCGAAACGGCATCCCGTGGGAAATTCTGCCGCAGGAACTGGGGTGGCTCCGGCATGAGCTGCTGGCCTCGCTTGCGCGACTGGCAAAAAGTGCACGGACTTCATGCCCTTTGAGGTTCAGCATCTACATAATGTGCTGGGCTATGGCCGGCGCACAGCACTGGGACCCAAGGACACGGTCAAGCAGGTTCATGATCGGAACGTGAATGGAGTTAAGGTAAAGTGCGTGCTAATCTCCCACCAAGAAAATCACAACAGAGAGGTATGCCTAGACGCTTCGACGGGAGCGCTAGTTCGTCAAACCCCGTTTCTCGACAGAGAACTTACGATTGTCGGGGCAAAGTTATTTCCTCGTTTTCTGAGTTACGTCGAGAACGGCAAGTCGCTCGCTGAGGTGGAGGTGACAGAACTCAAGACAACCGAACCGTCGCCGCCATCCGCCTTCGAGCCGCCAAACCGGAGCGGTTTCAAACCCGGGCTGCTGGAACCCTGATGGGGGCCACTTAGTCAAGAGAAGTCAAGAGAGTGAATCCGTTATGTCCAGCCTCGGAGCGAGTATCGTATGCGCAGGGGACAGTTGCGGTATATGCGGTGGTTGCCGCAGATGGAATTCTGCATGACCTTCGGATTATCTGGGGCGACTCCGGGATTGAACAAAGCAAGCCTCGACGGGGTGCAGCAATGGCGCTATGAACCGTTTACATGCCAGGGTAAACCGGTGGAAGTCGACACTGTTGTATTTGTAAATTACACTCTGAATTTCTGAATCCGCTCAGGATGTTTCTCCACGGGGGAGCCAGACTGTTGTAATCGCAGGCGATTGCAGAACCCCCGGCCTGCAGCCGTCGATGAGCGCTATGGCGATCTTTTGCCCAACTAAGAGGCGGACGAGGTCTGTCACTTTATGCCAGGTCGCGGCTCCACACTGTCCCGGTTGCTCGTGCCGTGTGGATTCCTCTGCTGGCAGGGGTGATGAGTGCAATGGGAAGGAGGAAATCGCCGATGTCACTCATGGCCTGAGGAAGTCATAAAGCCCTCCACAATCCACGCGATTAGCCAAAGGGTTGCGCCACACACGAGCGGAGCGGCGACGAGGATGAATAGTTCCGCCAATCCGCCTCCACCGTTCAGAATGGACATTAGGACCCAAAGGGCAATACCGGCGAGTGAACCGAAAAGCATGAGGCGCTTCCCAAGCATATGAATCCGGAGCGTGCCTTCGTTTCTGTACATTTCTATCACCAGTTTTGCCCCCGATTGTAACTCACTTTCCTGATTCGTAATCAGGCTTGGTTCTCACCTGACGAGAGCAGACATCTGCGCTCATCGAGAATTGATCGAAGAGGTCACTGAGGGCAACCGCGATTTATCGCGAATCAACACAGCGAAGTTCTCATGCTTCTTGGGACAGGTTGATCGGGTCGAGGAAAGGACTGTTCGGAGATAACTGTTGAGAACAGAGATAACGCTCACCGAGAATCAGCTCGACCTTTCAGTCAAGGGTCAAAACGCGTAATAGAGATGTTTCGCCAGTCTGATGAATCTTGTTTTCTACTTTTGCTGCGGGAGGACCACTAGGCCTCCCGTCCAGCGCGGCAGGTGCAGTGCAGCGGGAGCTTCATAAGCCCAAAACAAAAGCACGTCTGATTTCTTGAGGACGTTCAAATCCCCAATGACATTCCGCAAGTCAACATCTCCTGTTAGCGTTTCCCCCGCTTTCACGGACACTTCGCGCATTACGGCGTCAGCTACCGGAAGCTCCAAATCCACAGATTCCCCGCTGGGCTTCACTGCTGCAAACACCATGCTGTACCTATAACCCCACGGCAAGTTGTAGCGATTGAGCGTAACGGTTGTCGCAGCGCCGGATGTAAGGGTGACCTGCAAATGCAGAGGGTTCTGGCGACTCAGAACAACCTCGATCCCCGGCCTTGGCGTGTTCTGTGCAAACCCGATCGTTGAAAACGTTGCGAGCAATAGAAGGGCAACAGAAGGGATGCGCATACCTTAATTGGACACCGGAAGTGCTCGCCGGAGCACGTTACATGCGTAACTGTTCAGAACAGGCGATTGCGCTCATCGACCCCGGACGCCCGAGTGCACCGACAGGCTCATCACTTTCGTACCGCAGATAATCGTACGGCTCCATGCTATCGTGCCATTCGAATTGGCTCAGAGTACCGGGCAAGGAGCAGAGGCATGCTTTTTCTCTTTGGTGTGCGAACAAAGTCGAAACCTATCAAGCAAATCCAATATTCCTGCTCCAAGTGCAGCCGCACGACCGTGTTCACTGCCATGGAATCGAAGCGCTGGTTCACCTTGTTCTTTATTCCTGTGATCCCGCTCGGCGGCAACTTCCTGATTCGCTGTAATCTTTGCGGGTTAACCTTGAAGTGCTCGCCGGAATTGAAGGAGCAGATTACCGCGAAGGCGATGGCAGCTGGCGCGTAGGCGTCCAGACTGCTCGAGAACGGGTACGGGCCCTTCTAGACAAAACCGAAAGTGTGGCACCGGCAGAAGCGGGCTTTTCGTGAAATGCGCTCCCCTTTGCCGATGGTTGGCGTAGCATCTCTTAGAAGCACTCAAAACCCTCTGATTCGTATTACAATCGTGCGCCGCTATGGGACAAGTGTTTGCCGTTGACGAACTGGATGTGAGCCGACTACTTGAGCAATGGCGCTGGCTGTGCGGTCAGCCCGTGACCTTGATCGCCCGGAATGGCTTCGGCGATATGTTCTTGCGAACCAACGACAGGAAGATACTGTGGCTAAACGTGGGTGGCGGAACCCTGACTGAAATTGCCGAATCGGAATTGGGCTTTGAGCATTCTTTGGCAGAATCGGCAAAGCGCGAACTCTGGTTTGCGGAACAGCGATTGGCGGCATTTGAGGTACGTGGCCTGGAGCCGAATGATCTGCAATGTATCGGTTTCAAGACGCCTGTTGTTTTTGCTGAAAGCCGTAGTGTCCCTGACAACGCCCACTTGGCCGACTTGTATGAACAAGTGTCTTTCCTCGGTGATTTGCATCGGCAGATTGCCGACGTTCCCAACGGCGCGAAGATCAGGCTCAGAATCGGCCAGCCGCCATCAGACGATTAGTTGGCGAAATATCGCGGTTTATCGCGGTTAAACACTCAAAACCCTCTCAAAACGTGTAAACGCCTGATAACAACACTAGCGTGATTGGCAGCCCTTTTCGGCCATTTGCTGTTTCAGTTTAGGGGTCAGGATCACGGCCTTAGCATGAAGAGCGTTGACAACTTCAATCGGATACATCGGATCAGCGAACGATACGGAATCGTCGCCTTCTAGCTCTTCGCGACCTGGCTCTCGTTGAAATCGAATGTTTCAACGGCCACGCCTCTTATCGCTCGACATTCAGTGATCGGTATAGATCAGGTACTTTTGCCGGACCCGCATGAATTGTTGCAGATCCGGCTGATAGTCCTCGGCAATACACCGCGGATCTTTGCCGGACTTAAGCTCCTCCAAGGTCGACTCATTCCCCAGCAGATCGATCAATCGATCCAACTCCCAATCGGCGGGATAGAGCTTCAGCAGCGCGGAGCCAAGTTCCAATCCAAGTTCCGGCGCATCGAGAACAGACCGGTCAGTCACGATCATCTGCACCCCGCCAACGCGCTGTCCGCCTAACTTGGCATCTTTGGCGGGTGTAAACCAGGTTGGCACGAATCGGACACCCGGGATTTGGCGTGCATTCAGATACTGCGCGAATACCCGTGGTCTGATCCACGGCGCACCAAACACCTCGAACGGCGTATCCGTCCCGCGACCGACGGATACATTCGTATACTCCAAAATCCCGATCCCGGTGTACAGCGCGGCCTCATTCATATTCCGCATATTCGGCGACAGGTTGATCCAAACCAGATCGGTGGAATCGAACCAGTCGCTGCGCGTCCATCCCTTTACGGGAACCACCGTGAGCTTGGCGTTGATGTGGCGCTCGCTGTTAAACATCTTCGCCAACTCGCCCACCGTCATGCCATGGCGAATCGGTTCCCTCGTGTAATCGACAAAGTTGAGGTGTTTGCCATCCGAGACAGGTCCTTGCACATGCACACCGGTTAAAGGGTTCGGTCGATCGAGCACAACGACCTCGGTGCCGGTGATCGCTGCAGATTCAAGTGTGTAACCCAGGGTAGACTCGTACGTATAGAAACGGGAGCCGATGTCCTGGATGTCGATCACTAGGACATCCAGCTTCCGGAGCACGCTTTCGGGTGGATGCCGGCTCGCCGTCGTGTCGCCGTAGATGCTGTAGATATGTACGCCCGTGGCGCGATCGACTGAATCGCCCACCGAATTGACGTCGAGTTCCCCGGTCACGCCGTGTTCGGGGCTGAATATCGCCACGAGCTTGATGCCGGGCGCTTTGGCGAGAATATCAATCGTCCTGCGGCCCTCGACATCGAAACCAGTGTGGTTGGTGATAACACCGACTGCGCGTGGGGAGGACGGGTCGGAACCCCGGACTTCCCGGAAACCATCCTGTTCGAGGACGTCGATCCCGTTCATCACGATTCCATTGTTTGGGGCTGGTCCATGCGCAGCAATTTGTGGCTGGCAGAGACCATCTCCGGAGGCTGCGCTGTTCGATACTCCGGGCTGCGATCTGGACATAAGCAAGACAGCAGTGAAGGTCACGAGAAGAAGGATTCTGGCACTCACGCGGGAATTGTAGTCGCAATTGC
>Ga0209380_10000277_pt1 | contig 35502 bp, 27 predicted proteins | sample HubBroMetageWFT6_FD_188347 | JGI IMG/M metagenome (GOLD analysis project Ga0209380, IMG submission 188347) | Warmed and freeze-thawed soil microbial communities from the Hubbard Brook experimental Forest, New Hampshire - Hubbard Brook CCASE Soil... | ecosystem: Environmental > Terrestrial >... | reverse complement strand
TGGGTTCACTGGAACGGTAAAGATCCCCCAATCCGAAAAGTTCTCCGGTTCCTTGACTAGACTTTAGAGACCGCCTGCATAGGCTCACTTCAATTCGGTCGGCTGGGACCGCGCTGCCTTTGCTCCCCCTTGCCTGAGCAAATCAGCTGAATGAGGCATATCTACATCTAAACTCAAATATTTGCAAGCATTCCGGTTGCAAAAAATTAACCAAACCTTGACAATTCTTTAAGTTTTTATAATGGAATGAGTTACGGAATTTGTCCCGGCGAATAGGATCGTTTGTATTCCATTTCTCGTAGATTTTGGTACAAAAATCGGAAAATCCAGTTTTCCATCGAATGGGGCCTGGCCAATAAATCCTTATTGGTCCAAGTGACTGGCGACTGGCGAAGATCTGTATGGCCAACGCTGGCCATTCCCTAGGATGGATTCTATCTCCTACGAATTACGACTCGCGAATCACAGATTACGATTCACGATTGTCGGTTCACCCGTCACCGGCCGAGACGGTCATTTCTGCTTGGATCGTTCGAGGAACACTTCACGGGCGGCTTGAATTCCGTTGATGGCCGCCGGGAAACCCGCATACAACGCCATCTGCATGATGACCTCCACCACTTCCTGTTCGGAGCATCCCACATTGAGCGCGCCGTCAATATGCGCGCGAAGCTGCGGCGCCGCCGTGCCCAACGCCGTCAACGCGGCGACGGTAGCGATTTCGCGGGATTGCAGGCTCAGTCCGGGACGGCTGTGAATATCTCCGAAGCCGAATTCCATGACGTACGTTCCCAGATCCGGGGCAATCCCCTCGAGCGACTCCAGAAATGTCCTGGTACGGTCTCCATACATCTCCACGAATTTTGCCAACCCGCGTTCGTACCGCGCCGAATGGCCCATCGGTTTCTTCTCCTCGATCGTTGCCGGCAGTTGCGTGCAAGCCAATATGGATTCCCTCACTATAAAATAGTTTCCGTGGAGGTTTCAGATAATTGTATAGATTTCCGGCGGGATACAGACGCTCAAAGATAATTATTCAATAAGATATTTATATATATGAGTAACAAATGACCCTCGGTGGAGGAACCGCCGGTTTCATATTCTTAGATTGGACGACTGAGGTCCTCGCGCGCGACCGCATAGAGGGCCAGTTCGACGCGGCTGGAGACGCCGAGCTTGTCATAGATGGCGGACAGGTAGTTTCGGATCGTATGCTCGGTGAGGACCAGCTTTTGGCCGATTTCCCGTGTGCTTAGGCCCTCCGCCAGCAAATGGACCACTTCCGCTTCCCGAGGAGTCAGCCGGGTCATGCCGCCGCCGGGTTTGATGTGGCGCAGCGGCTTGAGCTGGGTGAGGAACTCCAGGATATAGGCCAGATTCCGGGTGTCGGCCCAGATCTGACCTTCGTGCACGGTTCGAATGCATTTCGACAACAATTTAATGGAATGCAGCCTGCAAAAGACGCCCTTGGCGCCGCCTCGAAATGCATCCACGACCAGGTCCCGATCGGAGTCCGGAATTAACATGATGGCAGATGTTTTTGGAGATAACAGTTGCAGGTGCTGCAGGACGTGGTAACCCCTCATCCGTCCATCTTCGAGGTGGGCATTAATCAAAGCGATATCCGGCTGGCTTTTTTCCAGCTCCCGGATGGTCTCGGCGGAGCTGTTGGAAACGGCGACCACCACGATGTCACTGCGCCCGCGCGCGAGTCCATCCGCGATGAGATGCGCGCTCATGCGGTCCGCATCCGCGATAAGGACATGTATGCTTCCGTTGAGAGGTTGTGACACCTGGCTCATCCACTTTCTCGCCGGGAGAAATCCGAGACGCGCAGCCTATACGAAATCACCCCTTGAATCAAGTTGTTTTATTGCTAAATGTCATTATTCGTGCCAACCGTAGTTGTGGTGCCCGGGCGGCCTTGCGGAGTGCGATTGACTCTGATTTGGCAGTGTTTGCGCGCTGGATGCGGTACAATTGTCACGTACAGTGACAGGCGAGGCGTCATTGCAAGACGATAAGGGCATCTTGCCCATTGCGGGTTCGCGGAGGAACGCTTATCTTGCGCCTCACATTTGCACTGAAAATTTAAATGCGCCCATGGATTCGTTTGCCGGGCCGGGATGCGAGAGAGCCGATGGAAATGAGAAATGAACTTCGTTACCGACTCGATGCTCCTGCAGTGTTTTCCTGGGAGGGGGCGCATCACAGGCGCTTTCAGGGGGAAGGGATCACGCGCGACGTCAGCGTGCAGGGCGCGTTCATATTAACGGCAACGATACCCCCGCCCGAATGCCCGATTCAGGTCGACCTCCTCCTTCCCACCGTTACAGGATTGAACGCCGAGATGCGCATCACGGGAAGAGCGAGGGTCATTCGGGTGGAGCAATCTCCTTCCGAGTCCTGGATCCGCGGTTTTGCGGTGGTGACCGACGATCTAAATCAATGGGGCCTTATGACCATGCCGGGCCAATCTGAAAGTGCGCTCGTAGAAGCGGGAAGGGCGCACTGAAGTCTAAGACGAATCAGCGCGATCCTGCCAGACAGCTTTCCATGCAATTTGAGGTCAAGGTCTCCTGTAAGTCAGAGGGCGGAGCCATATGCATATGGCGGAATTAGAAATGGAAACTCAGAGTTCGACCGGCACACCCAATTGGTACGCCCTTTTGACGCGCCATCAGCATGAGAAATGCGTTGCGCTCGCGCTTTCGAACAAGAATCATGTGGTTTATCTTCCGCTATACCGCTCCCTCCGCCGATGGCAAGACCGCGCCAAGCAGGTCTTGCTCCCCTTGTTCCCGTGTTATGTGTTTATCCGTGAGGGAATGGACCGGCAGCTTCAAATTCTCAAAACGCCGGGAATTATTCACATCGTGTCCTGGGGAGGGCGCCCGGCGATTGTCCCGCAAACTCAACTGGTTGCGGTCAGACAAATCATCGAAAGTTGCCTGCACGTTGAAACTCACCCGTATCTGCAGTGCGGAGATCGAGTAAGGGTAAAAACTGGCCCCCTGATGGGGCTGGAAGGGATTTTGGTCCGCAAGAAGGGGCTGGCCCGGCTTGTTGTTTCCATGGAAATGCTGGGCCGCTCTGCTGCGGTAGAGATCGATGTTTTGAATTTGGAGAGAATTGGGCCCATCACGATGTTAAAGACATCGCATCGGACGTTCGCTTCCGCCTGAGCGATACTCGCGCCGAAAACTTAATTCTAGCGACCCAATGGACCCTATCTTATTTCAATTCAACGTGACCGCGGTGTTGGATTCGCCGGCGTTCTTTGGTATACCCGGCGCGCAAGCGGCGCCGCATTCGACTCGGCGTGCCGGGTTCGAAATCAGACGGATCGGCGCGAAAATGAATCGTATTCGTGAACCATTTTTCATCATCCGATCAATTCTTGGGCTAGCGCTTTTCCTGTTTGCGACCCCCGCGCTCGCCCAGAATGCTGCAAATAAAAGCAGCCAATCCTCGCCCCCCACGCAAACTTCCGCGGAGATCAATCAACGCCTGCAGCAGCAGAGCGAAAATCTGGCCGCAGCAAGAACGGTATCCCGAGCCGGCGAATCCCGCATCGGCCCGGATGATTTGCTGAACATCACTGTTTTCGAGGCGCCGGAATTGAATTGCGCCGCGCGCGTCTCGGCCAATGGCGAGATTTCTCTCCAATTGCTGGGCGCGGTTCATGCGGCCGGACTTCCGCCTGGAGAGCTCGAATCGGTCTTGCAAGGGCTGCTGCGCCGGACCTATATGAAGGATCCTCACGTCGGCGTTTTCGTTCAGGAATTACAAAGCCATCCTGTTTCCGTTGTGGGCGCGGTGAAAATGCCGGGGGTATTTCAGCTTCGCGGAACGAAGACCGTGATCGAGGTTCTTTCCATGGCCCAGGGCCTGGCGGACGATGCGGGCGATACCGTGCTGATCATGCATGGCGCCGGGTATTCCGAATCGGCCAATTCCCAAGGGCCGGATCCCGAGCAGGCAGCAACCTCTCCGGCGGCGACGCCACGCGTGGCGGTGGCAAAAGAACCCGACTCACAGCCCAAGCCGCCGCAACAGAACGGTGAAATAGAAGAGATCAATCTCAAGAAATTGGTGGAGTCCGCTGACTCCGCCTTAAATGTGCCGGTGCGTCCCGGGGACATCGTCAAAGTGCCGCGCGCCGGAATCGTGTACGTGGTGGGAGAAGTCCAGAAGCCGGGGGGTTTTGTCTTGCAGAACAACGAAAATATTTCCGTGTTGCAGGCGCTCGCCCTGGCCGAAGGCCCGACGCACACTTCGGCGATCAGCCGGGCTCGAATCATCCGCACGGACCCGTCTACGGGTGATCGCACTGAAATCCCGATGAACCTCGGCAAGATCCTTTCCGGTAAGAAACCTGACGCCTTCCTGCAGCCAAAAGACATCGTTTTTGTTCCCAACAGCGCGGCGAAAAGCGTGTTTTACCGAGGTTCGGAAGCAGCTCTTCAGACCGCTACGGGTGTAGCGATCTATAGGTGGTGAACGAGTGAATCCGGGCGACAACGACCAGAACAAAATGGAAGTGTTTACCCCGCGTGAGGCTCGTGTGGAGCGGCGCCGCACCATGCAGGGGGGAATCTTCCCGGCACAGGTGGAAAAGCCGCCCGATCTCTTGGCCTGGTGGAGAGTCATCCGAAAGCGCCGCTGGACGGTTCTGACCGCTTTTTCGGTGCTATTTGCGGCCGTTCTCGTGGGATCCATCAAGGAAAAGCCGGTGTACCAGGCCAAGGCGCTCATCGAAATCGACAAAGAAAATCCCAGCGTCGCCAATCCACAAGAGCTGTTTCTACTGGATGAAGTTTCCGACGCCTATTTGGAAACACAGTACAAGGTCCTCACCAGTGATGATTTGGCGGAACGCGTCATCCATCAACTCGGCCTGGACCGGCAGGCCGAATTTCTGCCATCCACCCTCGCCTGGCCATGGACCATGACCGCGAGTGCAGCTGCAGCGTTTCCGCCCCCACCCCCCAAGGACAGCGCGGCTGTGCCCGACCTGTCGGTCCGGGAAACCGTCCTCACGCGTTTCCGGAGCCGTTTAGATATCAGGCCGATCCGGCGCAGCCGCGTTGTCGAGATTCGCTTTGATTCGCAGGCCCCCGAATTGGCGGCGCGGACCGTGAATGCAGTCGCTGAAAATTACATCCAAAAAAACCTCGAAGCGCGCTGGGACGCCGCGCAAAAGGCTTCTGAGTGGCTTTCCCAGCAATTGCGTGACCTGAAGGCCAAACTCGAAAACTCGGAAGACGATCTGCAAAAATATGCCGCGGACAACGGTCTCCTCTTTCTCGAAACGGAAAAGGGGGACGCGGAGAGCATCGTCAACCAGAGCGTTCGCGAAGTTCAGGAAGAGCTGACGCGGGCGCAGGCCGACCGCATGGAGAAGGAGTCGATTTTCCGGTTGGTGCAATCAGGCGAATACGGCTCGCTCCCCGGCGTCCTTGATAACAAATTATTGCAGGACCTTACTTTTCGGCTTGCGGACCTTCAGAGGGAGCAGGCCCAGCTTGCCACTACATTCACCGACAACTACCCGAAGGTCAAGCAAACGCAAAGCCAGATCGCCGAAATTCAAAGTTCCCTGGAGAGGGAGCGCTGGCGCGCGGCGCAGAAAATCAGCAATGATTACTTCGCCGCGCTCCGGCGCGAAAAATTGGTGCGGGAGGCGTTTGCGGAAAAACTGGCGGAGGCCAACCAGATTGCCGAAAAATCCGTGCAGTATGGAATCTTAAGCCGGGAGGTGGACACCAACAATGGATTGTATGAAGGATTGTTGGAACGGCTCAAGGAAGCGGGCGTCTCGGCAGGTTTGAAAGCCAGCAACATCCGGATTGTGGATCCGGGAACGGTCCCTTACAAGCCGATTGCTCCAAATTATCCTCTCAATTTAGGGTTGGCTGCGTTCCTTGGATTGGGACTCGGGATTTGCATGGCGTTTCTCAAGGAACATTTGGATCAAACGATTCGCTATAGCCAGGATGTATTTCACTTTTTGGGAGTTCCGGTCCTCGGCTTTATCCCCAGCATGAGCGCTCGGAACGGAAAGAAGCTTAAAGGGATCACTGCCGCGGACCGGGAATTCATTTTCGGGCCGGCAAATTCGAGGACGGCGCCGGGAGACACGTTGATCGAAGACCGTCCCCGGAACGATCTGGGAATTCACAAAGGGTCGGCATTTTCAGAAGCTTTTCGTGAACTTCGGACTTCGGTGATACTTTCGGCCTCGGGACGTCTTGCGAATTCCATTCTGGTGACCAGCGCGCAGCCCGGTGAGGGAAAAACCACGGTTGCCGTGAACCTGGCATTTTCCCTGGCGCAACTCGGGCAGCCGGTTCTCCTGGTGGATGCCGACATGCGCCGCCCAAGCATTCAAAAGTATTTTCCTCAGAAGGGCTCGAAGTTGAGTAGCTACCTGGGGGGGCAAGGCGCGTGGCAACAAATGGTGTACCCTACGCCGATCAGCCGTCTGAACATTCTGCATTGCGGACCGATCCCTGAAAATCCCTCCGAACTTCTTTCTTCGGACCGGATGCGGGCCTTAATTCAAGAGTCGATGACGACATATCGCTTCGTCATCCTGGACTCGCCACCTCTTCTCAACCGGGCAGACAGCCGTATCCTGGGCAGCATGGTCGGCGCAACGCTCCTCGTCGTAAAGGGCGGAGAAACGCCCCGCCAAGTCGTGCAGTACGCGGAATCGCAGGCGCGCTCGGTGGGCGCAAATCTGATTGGGGTGGTTCTAAATAATCTCGACTCCTCATTGAATGACTACTCGTATTACGCCTGTGCTCGCCCGAATGCCGAGGCGGGCGCGGCATAGTCCCCGCAATCGCGCGTGATATTTTCCAAGGCCAATTTCGGAACATTTTCCACAAGCTTGATCATCCAGGTTTGCGGCGCGGCGACCGGCATTCTGACCGCTCGATTGCTGGGACCGGTTGCCAGGGGCGAACTTGCTACGGTCATTTTATGGCCCGTAATTTTGAGCAATCTGGGGTTGATGGGCTGCAACTGGGTTCTCGCGCGGGAAGTCGCAAAGGATCCCGAACGCGAGTGCGATTGGGCTGCCATTGGAGTCGCTGTAGGGCTGGCTACCGCTGCGCTGTTTCTGCTGGCCGGGTATTTCCTGATTCCGCTGCTGCTGCCCGCGGACAGGTGGTATTTGCGTCCGCTGGCGCGGTTTTGCCTGCTGCTAATTCCGCTCGACATTTTCAATCAAGTCCTGCTGGCCATCGAGCACGGCCGGATGCGCTGGCGCCGCTATAATCTTCTGCGGTTTTCCTACTTTCTTTTCTATCTCATTCTCATCGGTTTCGTCGGCGTGAGTCGAAGGACCCAGGTTCGATGGTTCGTATCGGCATTTCTCGCTAGCCATTTGTTGGCCCTGCTCATGCGTTTCTGGATTCAGAGGAAATCATTGGCTGCCGGTAAATTACGGCTTGGCGGATGCCGCCATCTCTTGCAAGAGGGCCTGCCCTATTTTGGGGCCACCGTCAGCAATCTCGTATCGCTTCAACTCGATACGATTTTGGTGGTGAGCCTGCTCAACACCGAAGCCGCTGGAATTTATGCCGTCGCCGGAGCCTTTGCCAACGGGCAGTCCTCCCTCGGCGAAGCGTTGGGGATCACTTCCTTCGCGGTTCTTTCGAATGAGAGAAATACCGGGAGCCAGGAGAAGATCATCACGGAAACGTTTCGCCAATCCGCCCTGGTTTCGTGCGGGGTGGGACTGGTACTGTCTTGCCTGATTCCGTTCCTCGTCGTCCCCCTGTTTGGATTCGATTTCTCTCGCGCCATTTGGCCTGGCGTGGTTTTGGCATTAGCTGCTTCCCTGGCGGCCTCGGCGAACATTCTGAATCAAGGCCTGCGGGGCGCGGGACGTCCTTACGCGGGGCTGGTGAGCCAGTTGCTGGGAACCGGCGTTGTGGCGGTCGCGGCGATGCTTTTCTTGCGGCGATATGGGTTCATGGGAATGGCCTGGGCGGTCTTGTTGAGCGCTTGCACACAGGTGCTGGCGTTAGTTGCCGCCGCAGCCAATTGGCTGAGAATTTCGCCGCTGCATTTTTGGCCGTTTGGCGCGCGAAATATCAGGCTGTTTTTCCAGCAGGTGGCCGCATTGCGGCTGCGATATTCCCGCTCGCCTGCATGAAACTAATTTTTAATTCACCATGAATCGAATTCTCGGTTACGTCACTCCGGTCCCTGCATTTTCCGATGCGGGGGAAATTTACATGCAAGCGGCGTCCGGGCGAGTCGCCGAAGCGCTTGCGGAGCATTATGAAAAGGTAGTCGTTTGCGCCAAAGTCGTGCATGACGCTCCTCCCGCGCCCTTTGACGGTCCGCTGAATGCGGCGAATCTCGAATTCGTTGCGCAACCGCACTGGGGCACGACCATAGAGTCATTGCCCCATTTTTTTGGGATCGCTCGCGCCTACTTTCGCACCTGCCGGCGGGCGGACGTTCTGTTCGTTCGGGGAATGTGCCCTTACATAGCAGTGCTGTATTTTTGCGCGGCGGTATTGCGCAAACCGATTTGCCATTGGATCGTGGGCGATCCTATTACTCTCCTTCGAGCCAGCACCAGGAAAGGGCCTGTGCTGGATACTTTCGCCGTTCTCTACGCGCAACAAGACCGGCTCTTTACGCGCCTTGGACGGTGGCTCACCAATGGAGCATTGATTTGCAATGGCAGCGAACTGGCGCGCGCTCACGAATCGCCTAGAACGATTGACGTTGTTTCGAGCACGATTCGGGAAAGCGAGTTTTATTCTCGTAGCGATACCTGCCAGGGTCCCGTCATACGAATCCTATTTGTCGGCTACCTTCGTCCGGAGAAGGGAATCGAGTACCTGTTGGAGGCTGTCTCCCAGCTCCATGAGGATCTGCCGTGGGAGCTGGAAATTGTGGGGCCGCGTGAATTTCCGGAATACTGCAAGAGACTGGAAGGCATTGCCGCCGCGCGAGGGATTCGCGAGCGCATCCGTTGGAGCGGCTACGTGCCGAACGGCGAACCACTGTTTGATCGCATGCGAGCCGCCGATCTATTTGTTCTGCCAACGCTTTCCGAGGGAACGCCGCACGTCCTGGTGGAGGCTCGGGCCAACGGCTTGCCTTGTATTTCGACCACGGTCGGAGGCGTGCCAGCAACTGTGACGGACGGATCCGACGCACTGCTCGTCGCTCCCAGAAATCCGCAGGCATTGGCGCGGGCCATGGAACGCCTGATCGAGGACGGCGAATTACGCCGTATGCTGATTCGCAACGGGTTGATGGAAGCTCGCAAGCAAACGCTGGATCGGTTTATCGCCAAAGCGCTACGAGAACTAAATAGGAAATCGCCCGCGGAGGGAGCGGTGGTTCCGCAAGAGTAGGAGCGTGAAAATGCGTGTCCTCCAATATCTCTGGTTCCATTTCATCACGGTGGCCACTGGCTGGCTGCCCGATCTGCGGCCGGTCCTGCGTTTACGCGGCTTCTTGCTGCGGCCTTCGTTTAGGAGCTGCGGAGGAAATCTTCAAGTAGCTCGCGACGTGGCCATCAACTTTACCAATCACCTGGAAATCGGCAGCGATGTCTTCATTGCCACGGGCTGCTGGCTTCACGCCTGGGGGGGAATTGTCCTGGAGGACGAAGTGCAACTCGGGCCGTACGCCGTTCTGGTCTCCGGGGACCACACGCCAATCGATGGGTCCTACAGGTTCGGCCCGAGCAATCTTGCGCCGATTCGCATTTGCAAAGGATCGTGGATCGCGGCCCATGCAACGGTCACAAAGGGTGTCCTGATCGGATGCGGCGCTATCCTCGCGGCCAATTCCGTGGCCACGCACAACGTTCCACCGTTTGCGATGGCGGGCGGCGTGCCTGCGCGGGTGATTCATAGAAAGGCGCGGATTGAAGTTGTCCGCTGAACCTTGTGCTGTATTCAGCAGCATGAAAAGCAATCGCCATGTATCCCCCACCGACGCTTTGTTTTGAAATTGGCGTAGCCATTCTGATCGGACTCGTGTTTCTTTGGACGAGGGTCGAATATGGGCTGTTCCTTTACGCGTTAGCGCTGGGATTTCCCGACGTTGCATTACCTTTGGGCACCACGATCAACATTCGCCTCGACGACGTTTTGATCCTGCTCTTTTTGGCGCGCACTTTTTTGTGGGTGCCGGCCGCCGCTTCAAAAGGCCAGAAAAAAATATTGGCGTGGCAAACCCTTTTCCTGGCGGCTTGTCTGTTTTCGGCCGCCGTGGAATCGGCAAAGGGGACGCCTCCCGAAGGCTATGTGACGGCCAAAATGGCCGGATGCGCCGTCATCGTTCTAGTTCTCCCCCGACTTGTGCAATCGGAAAGACGACTCCAATTCTTCATCGCCGGCCTGATGTGCGCCGGGATTTCCCTGGCGATTCAGGTTTTCATGCATCTCGGCGCGAGTTCATCAAATGATTTTGCGAATTTCCAGGAAATGAAGGACGCCGCCGCTTTCACCACATGGAACCCCAATACGATCGGCCAGGCCGCGGTCTTGATGGTTTTCGGCGCCGGCCTCGGTGGAATTAATTTTTCAAAAACGCGGGCGAGCAAAATTCTTTGGCCCTGCCTCGCACTGGGATTCGCGCTCGTGCCCGCGCTGGTGTTTGTGCGCGGCACAACCATGGGAATTGCGGCGGGATTTCTTCTGTTTCTTTGCCTGGCGCGCCGTTGGAAGTGGGTGGTCTTGTTCGCCGCAGGATGTCTCGCCGTCATCCTGATTCTGCGTTCATTGGACCGCCCCCTCGTGGAGGATGCCACCGCCTTGAATGTGACAACGGGGGAAGGTTTCAGCCACCGGTTTGAAAGGTGGGGCATGGCATTGCAAGCGATTCAAACGGCGCCCTTCCTGGGCCAGGGATTTGGGCAGGAAATGAACTACTTGAGCCTTATCGGAAGTGAAGGGCGCGCGCATGATGATTACCTGACGATATGGCTTGAATTGGGCTTGGGCGGCCTTTGTCTATTCCTGGCGGCCATGTTTCAATTTGTTCGCGTCGGATGGTTTCTCTACGGAAATCGGGAATTTCAATTCCAGGGGGCGTTGATCTTGGCGCTGATGCTTGCGCTGGGTCTCGAGAGTCTTGGCTTGCCCACCCTCTTTTGGGAAAAACTGCCCACCATTGCGCTGTCCCTCGCCGTCGTGGTCGTCGGCATGTGCGAGGGGAATAAACCGGAAATTGCCATGAAAGCGGTGCGTACGGTGGCGTGTGAGCCATTCGCGCCACCGTTGTGATTCATTTTCATGTCTCCGAAAAAATCTGATTGTTTGACCCCACGTCGTCCTGAGCGAAAGGGAAAATCCGTGCAACAAATCCAAGCGGTCCATGTCTCCGTGGTTGTCCCGTGCCGCAATGAAATCCGGCACATTCAAGCGTTTCTCGATTCCGTCTTTCGCCAGGAACTTGGCCAGATCGAAATGGAGGTCCTGGTCGCCGACGGAATGAGCGACGACGGAACGCGGCTGGTCCTGAGCGAATTTGAAAGGAAATTTGCGGCCCTCAGGGTTCTCGACAATCCGGAACAAATAGTTTCCACTGGGCTGAATCGGGCGATCCGCGAAGCCCGGGGAGAGATCATCCTACGAATGGACGCTCACTCGCTGTACGCCGCAGACTACGTGCGCACCTGCGTGGAAGTGCTGCAGGAAACCAATGCCGACAATGTGGGCGGCCCGGCATTGACGCGCGCGCACGGCTATTTGGCGCAGACGATCGCGCACGCTTTTCATGCGCCATTCGTCAGCGGCGGAGCCAAATTTCACAATCCGAAGTATGAGGGCTCCGTGGATACGGTGACGTACGGATGCTGGCGTAAGTCCACTCTGGAACGCATTGGCGTGTTTGATGAAAAGCTGGTCCGAGCCCAGGACGATGAATTGAATGTTCGTCTCGTGTCCCGCGGGGGAATCGTGTGGCAGTCGCCCAGAATCATTTCCTGGTACCGGTCCAGAAGCAATTTAACAGAGCTGTTTTGGCAATACTTTCAGTACGGGTTCTGGAAAGTTGCGGTGATTCGCAAGCACCGGAGACTTGCAAACTGGCGAAATATTGTGCCCGGTTTGTCATTGCTGGTGGGGATCGTCTTGCTGCTTTGTGCGGCAGGAGCGAGCCTCTGCGGATCGATTTGGTGGCGAAACGTTTTTCTTGCGCAGTGGTTAGCCTTCGTCGGCATGTATTTCATGGCATCTATTGCATCCGCTTTCTTGGTCGCAAAAAAGAAAGGATGGCTGTTCCTTCCAACCCTTCCTGTCGTTTTTGCCACCTATCACTTGTCCTACGCCCTCGGTTTTGTCCTGGCGTTGTTGTATCGCCCCGTAACTTTGGACCGCCCGAATCCTATGAGGAGAATTCTCACTGCCATTACGCGCTGAGTCTCACCGGATTTTAAATTCCAATTCGATTCAATTTTGCTCTTGACTCGCCAGCAGAGGTATCTGGAATTGCGAAAAACCTTTCTTCCTTTTTCCCCACCCAATATTGGCGAAGAAGAAATCGCCGAAGTCGTGGAAGCCCTGCGCTCGGACTGGATCACTACGGGACCGAAGACGCAACGTTTCGAGCGTGATTTCGCCGCAGCCGTGGGTGCGCCGAGTTGCCTGGCATTAAATTCCTGCACTTCGGCTTTGCATTTGGCTCTTGTCGCTCAGGGAATCGGTCCCGGGGATGCCGTGCTCACAACGCCGCTGACGTTTTGCTCGGGGGTTCATGTGATCGAACAAACAGGGGCTCGTCCCATTCTCGTGGACGTGGAACCGGACACTCTCAACCTTGATCCGCAGAAATTGAGCGATGCCATCCAGTCTCTCCCTGGACCACGGGATTGCAGCTATCGTTTAAAAGCAATCATTCCCGTTCACCTCTACGGGCACCCGTGCGAGATGGATGCCATCTTGGATATCGCGCGGAAAAACAATCTGGCGGTGATCGAAGATGCCGCTCACGCCCTGCCGGCGCGCTATAAGGGGCGCCTTGTCGGGTCTCAAGGCGCGTGCCGGGGAGTTCCCGTGCTAACGTGTTTTTCCTTCTACGCCACGAAAAACATAACGACTGCCGAAGGCGGCATGCTGGCCGGTCTCGCGGATGCCATTGAACAAGCCCGGGCCTGGAGCCTGCACGGCATGAGCCGGGACGCCTGGAAGCGATACGGCGTGGGAGGGTCCTGGCACTACGAAGTACTTCACGCGGGATTCAAGTACAACATGACTGATATCCAGGCGGCCATCGGCCTTCACCAGCTTGCCAAGCTTGCCGCGTTCCACGCGCGGCGAAAGGAAATCGCCCGTCGATACAACGAAGTTTTTTCCGAGTTCGAGTCGTTGCAGGTTCCTGTTCAGCGAGCCCATGTAGACCACTCCTGGCATTTATATGCCCTGCGCCTGAACCTCGACCGCTTGGACATCTCTCGGAATGAATTCATCGAACAACTCGGCGCGCGCAAAATTGCCAGCTCCGTCCACTTTATTCCCATCCATTTGCACCGGTATTACCGTGAAAAATACGGCTATCGTGCGGAGGACTTTCCAGTTGCCTATCGCGAATATCAGCGAATGGTTTCGTTGCCACTGCACACAAGAATGTCGGATCTGGATGTGGAAGACGTCATTGAGGCCGTCACGGAGATCGTTCAAGCGCGCGCTCTTCACAGAAAAGGGTTCGGACAAACGACAGAGCAGCCGGGCAAGCGTTTTGAGGCGCCGAGAGCGCTGCGTGTTACAGGCCCAGCCCTGCGACGGGCGTTTGATGCCGCATGCGCGTCGGCAGGACTTGCTTTCATGGCCCCGTTATTTGCGCTGATTGCGGTGGCGATCAAGCTCGACGATGGGGGGCCTGTTTTCTTTTCCCAGTGCCGCGTTGGGAAAGGGCTTCGGAATTTTCGTCTCCTAAAATTTCGAAGCATGTTTTTTAATTCTGCGGGGAGTCCCCTGACGGCGCCCGAGGATGCGCGAGTAACGCGAGTTGGCCGTTTTCTGCGGAAATACAAACTGGATGAATTGCCGCAACTGGTGAACGTTCTGAAGGGCGAAATGCAATTGGTGGGAGTCCGGCCGCAAATGCGGAGATTTGTCGAAATTTTCCGAGATGAGTATGAAGAGCTTTTGCAAACTCCGCCGGGAATTACGGATCCAGCATCCCTGAGCTTCCGCAATGAAGAGCAGTTGTTTCACGAAGGATCTATCGAAGAACAATACATTACAAAAATCCTGCCTCGCAAATTGCAATTGTCGTTGAATTACGCGAGGGCCCGCACCTTCCCGTCGGATCTGGATATTCTTTTCCGAACTATCCTCGGGTTCAAGCTTCCGTCGATGGTGTGGAGAAACCGAAGCTCCGATTTGCCGGCGCCATCGCTCCCCAAGATTATTTCGAGGACTTCATCCAAGGCTTCCACGTGAGTTTCCAGGGTGTTTTCAGCGCTAGCGCCTGGCATGGAGGTAATCTTCATTCATCCCTCCGCTCGGTGTGGGATCGCTCCCGCAGCATGGCGATCCCGCGGGCCATTTTGAAATATCGGGTTTGGATTATCGCTCTATTCCAGGGATTGCTCATTGTGAGTGGGGCTTTAACCGCGTGGGTCCTGCGTTTCAATTTTTATTTTCCGAACCCGCGGCATCTGTTGTCCTTGGCCTTGATTCTGGTGGCCATCCGCTTGGCTGCCATCACTCGCTGCGGGCTGATGCACGGATGGTGGCGCTACACGGGTATTGATGACGCAGTTGCCGTAGTGAAGGCCACAGTGATCGGTTCGCTGTTCTTCATTTTTTGCATACGGTTTGTGCTTGGTGATGCCGATTTTCCGCGAAACATTTACGTTCTCGAACCGCTGGTAAGTATCCTTTTTCTTGGGGGCGTGCGGATTCTTTCGAGGGTTGTCGCGGAATCTCTCCAAGAAGAAACAGCTACATCTAAAAGCGTCATCTTGATCGGGGCCGGCGCGGGTGCGCTGGCCACGCTTCGGGAAATCGCGCTCCGCGGAAGCGGGTATCAAGCAGTTGGTTGCGTTGATGATGATGTATCGAAAGTGGGAATGACCATTCTTGGGATTCCGGTTCTTGGAACTGTGGATGACCTGGCCGAACTCGTGAAGAAATTTGCCGTAGAGGAAATCTTGATTGCGGTTCCTTCCGCCGCGCCGGATCAAATGCACCGATTTGTGGAAGTCTGCAGGATGGCGCAAGTACGCTTCAAATCAGTTCCTTCGCTGCGAGGAATTCTAAATGGATGTCTTGACCTCGCGCCGTTCCAAGACGCCGATTTGGAGCATTTGCTGGGCAGGGAGCCGGTGGAAATTGATTTGGAATCGGTGCGAAAGCAAATTGAGGGGCAAACCATCCTGGTGACAGGCGCCGCGGGCTCCATTGGATCGGAATTGTGCCGCCAACTGCTGCGTTTCAATCCCGCAAAGCTCGTGTGCCTGGACCGAAACGAAACCGCGGTCTTCTACCTGCAGATGGAGTTATTGGCTCAAAAGGTGGAGACCCGAATTGTATTCTGCGTCACGGATTTTGGCGATCGCGAAAGGACGCAAAGCGTGCTGGCGGAGCACAAGCCCGGCGTCATTTTTCACGCAGCGGCGTACAAACATGTGCCCCTGATGGAAAACAATGTTTACGATGCGGTGAAAAACAATATTTTTGCGCTCCTGCAATTTCTCGAAATCGCGCAGAAAAACGATTGTCCGAGCTTCGTTCTCATCTCCTCGGACAAGGCCGTCAATCCCGCCAACGTCATGGGCGCCACAAAGCGAGTGGGAGAACGGATGATTTCCTGCCGTCCGCCGGGCCGCACGCGTTGTGTGTCCGTGCGATTCGGCAATGTGCTGGGATCCAATGGGAGTGTTGTTCCCGTTCTTCAAAAACAAATTCGCGACCGGCGGCAACTCACAATCACGCACCCGGACGTCACGCGTTTCTTCATGACAACGCGGGAGGCAGTTTCACTGGTTCTCCAGGCATTTGCGATCGGAAATCACGGCGATACTTTACTTCTCGAAATGGGACGACCGTTGTGCATTCTGGACCTCGCGAAGACCTTGATACGACTTTCGGGCAAGTCCGAACGAGATATCGACATCCGCTTTACCGGCCTGCGCCCCGGTGAGAAACTCTTTGAAGAACTCTCCTATCCTAGCGAGAAAATTCATCCCACCGCGTCGGCAAAAATCGCGCGGATACACGGCACGCCTGAGGATTGGCTCGATCTCAATCGTCATCTTTGCGAACTTCGCCAATCGATGTCCACAGGTAGTGACGCCGCCATCCGCGACAAGGTCAAGGAAATTGTTCCGGAGTATGCTCCCAAGGAAGGAAAAAGATTTGGTTTTGCTTCCGCACCCGTGAATTAACAAGCGAGCGCGGCGACCCCCGAAGATTCCGGCGCATTCGTAGCTGTCCGGTAATGTTCAAGCGAAAATATACAGCTCTCTTAGTGACAAGCAATGATGCGACCTTCAGTTCGCTCTACCAACCTCAGTTCCATCCTAGTTCGACACACTGGAATCTGATCCAATCCATCAAAACGATGAATTGGACAAAGTTCCGTCCATCCCCTAATCTCACCCGTGAGCAGATAGCAATCCTGACCACCCCGGGGCCGAATGAACACCCACATTCGGCCCTCCTCCCTCAAGAGTTTCGATTCCACCTCATCTGCTAAATCCTTTCCTTGCTTATTGCTGCGCCCCGCCAATTCCGCCCCTGCCGGCCGCCTCCCTGATTTAGTAATCACAGTCGCCAATTTTTCATCCAAAGACTGGGTCCGAACCTGCGATAATCGGAGTGTCATCTTCCGCTCGTTGGCTTCAGAATACGGTCGATACCAGGGAGAAGGGAAATCATGCTGAGAGGTAAAATCTCCATCCCCACTACCTTGAAGTGTCCCGGTTGCGCCGAGGTCCTCGCAAGGGCTGCGCTGGAAGCGAACCTCTACATCTGTCCGGGATGCAACCATTATTTGTCCATGCCTTCGCGCGCGCGAATCGCATTGCTTGCCGATGAAGGGACATTCCGTGAACTGGACCGGGAACTTGTGTCGGTCGATCCGCTCCGATTCGCCGATCACAAATCCTATCGCGTTCGTCTGCAGGAGGCTCGCCGGGAGACCGGCGCGCGGGAAGCCGTGACCGCAGGATTTTGCCGGATCGGCGGTCACCAGGCGGTGTTGGTCGTTTTTGATTTTGCATTTTTGGGCGGCACCATGGGTTCCGTGGTAGGAGAAAAAATTGCTCATGCCTTCGAGGAGGCCACGCAACGCAGAATCCCGCTCGTCAGCGTGGCGGCTAGCGGCGGGGCGCGCGTGCAGGAAGGCATGTTCTCGCTGATGCAAATGGCCAAAGTAGCGGCCGCTGCTTCCGTGCATGACCGGCAGGGACTCGCCTTCATCTCCATTTTAACGGACCCTACCTTTGGCGGCGTGACGGCCAGCTTCGCTTCGCTCGGTGACATCCTGATTGCCGAGCCGGGCGCTCAAATCGGATTTGTCGGACCTCGAGTGATCGAGCAAACAACGGGCGTGGCGCCGCCAAAGGACTCGCACCAGGCCGAAACGCTGCTCAAGGCGGGATTAATCGATCTCGTAATCGGGCGGCGGGATTTGACCGCGGTCACCGCTTATCTCATCGGCCATTTGAAGCGAAACAAGGCCATGGAGCCGGGGAGTAAAGATGTACCGCCGCGCGTAAAATCCAGGCACATTACCGCCTGGCAGAAAGTCAACCTGGCCAGACATACGGGCCGCCCCACCGCGAAGTATTACATCGCGCATATGGCCTCGCGCTTTCTGGAACTTCATGGGGACCGGTGGAGCGGTGACGACCCCGCCATCATCGGCGGTATTGCCGAATTGAATGGCGACACCATTATCATGATTGGCCAGGAACGCGGCGGCACACCCGAGGAAAAGGCCGCCTCGCACGACGGCAAGGCGTTTTCCGAAGGCTACCGCAAATCGCTGCGTTTGATGAGGCTAGCCTCCAAGTTCAGGATTCCCGTCATCACACTGGTGGATTGCCCGAACGCGCAGGCGAACTACGAATCCGAACATCACGGCATCGCGTTTGCCCTGGCGCGCAATCTCGCTACCATGGCCAACCTGCCTACCCCCATAGTTTCCGCGATTATCGGGGAAGGAGGGAGCGGCGGCGCACTGGCCCTGGGCGTTGCCGATTGCGTCTTGATGCTGGAGAACGCGATTTATTCCGTGATTTCTCCGGAGGGGGCTGCCGCAATTCTTTACCGCGATGCCGGCAAAGCTGAGGCCGTCTCGGATGTCCTGAAATTAACTGCTCAAGACCTTCACTCTCTAGGTATCATCGACACGGTGGTGCCGGAGTCCGAGGGCGGGGCTCATCTCGACCCTGCCGCCGCGGCGGAAACACTGAAGAACCATTTGCTGGCTGCCCTCCGCCCGCTGACCGAGCTTCCCATGCGCCAGCTTCTGGATAACCGGTACCAGAAATACCGCCATATCGGACAGGAAGGCAAGTACTGGCGGGAACGCGTTCGCAGCGGCCTCAGCGATGTGTTCGGGCTTCTCGCCTACGCCGTGTCCAAGATGGAAAAATCCAACCGCAAACCCAAGGCCGCTGACGGTGCATCGCGACACAGACCGGAAAAGGCCAGGACTCCAGCCTCCGCCGCCCCCAAGCGGGTGGAGCGCGAATAGCCGGCATTCATGGTCACGTTCTCATACCGAACCTGCTGACAATGCTGGAGGAAATCCGGAATGAAAGCCCTGGTTAAAAGCCGCGCCGCGCAGGGTCTCTGGCTGGAAAATGTTCCCGAGCCCGAACCCGGTATCAACGACGTCAAGATTCGCGTGCTTAGCACGGGAATTTGCGGCACCGACTTGCACATTTACGATTGGAACGAATGGGCGCGGTCCACAATTCAAATTCCACTTATCGTTGGCCATGAATTCTGCGGAGAGATCGTGGAGGTGGGGTCCAACGTGGAGGATCTTCATCCCGGCGATCTGGTCAGCGGGGAAGGGCACGTGGTCTGCGGGCGCTGCCGCAATTGTCTTGCGGGGCGGCGTCACTTGTGCGCGCACACGCAAGGCGTCGGAGTGAACCGCGCTGGCGCGTTCGCCGAGTACGTCATTCTTCCGATGATGAACGTCTGGAAGCATACGCGCCCCGTCGCGCGCGAGATTGCCGCCATTTTCGATCCTTTTGGAAATGCGGTTCACACCGCGCTGTCGTTTCCCGTGCTCGGCGAGGATGTTTTGGTCACAGGCGCCGGTCCGATCGGCGTCATGGCCGCGGTGGTCGCGCGATTTTCCGGCGCGCGCCACGTGGTCATCACCGATGTGAATCCACACCGCCTGCGGCTTGCGGAAAAAGCCGGCATCCCGGTTACCGTGGATTCGCGTACGATGCGCCTGCGAGACGTCCAGAACCAGTTGGAGATGCGAGAGGGTTTCGATGTTGGCCTTGAGATGTCGGGCTCGCCGGATGCGTTCCGCGAAATGCTGGAAAATATGTGCCACGGCGGCAAGATCGCCATGCTGGGAATTCCGTCTGCCGAACTCGCTATCGACTGGAGCCGCGTCATCTTCAACATGCTCACGATCAAGGGCATCTACGGCCGCGAAATGTTCGAGACCTGGTACAAAATGACCGTCATGATCGAATCCGGCCTGGACATTTCTCCGGTGATCACGCACCGTTTTTCCTGGCGCGACTATGAAAAAGGCTTCGAAGCCATGCGAACCGGGGAAGCGGGGAAAGTTATTCTGGACTGGGCCGACACGCGAGACTGACGATTCGTGTCGCCTGCGTGGCGCGTCTTGTTAGAGTCCGTTCTGATCGAACTCCTGGCTGCGGGCGTTTCAACTTCTGCGAACCTCTGCTCCAGCAGACGCGTACTGAGGAATTTCACTCTCTCTGCATTGGACTGTCCCCCGACACCGCGCATCGCCGGCACGCGAAGAGAAAGGAAAGGCATCGCAAGTCAGCGCTGAACTCGGGAAAGGGCCTCGCGAATTACTCGCGCCAACTCGTGGAGCTTGAAAGGTTTCTGTACAAGGATCGTGCCGGCCTCGAGGATTCCGTCACGCACCAGGGAAGTATCCGTGTATCCGGACATATAAATCACTTTCAGGCCCGGGATTTTTTCGCGAAGTTTCCCTGCCAGTTCCGGGCCTCTGATTTTTGGGAGAATGACGTCAGTAACCAGAACGTCAATGGGCTGCCCGAATCTCTCCATCGCGGCAATCGCCTCCGCCCCGCTGGACGCTTCCAGGACGGTATATCCTCCGCTCGTCAGGAATTCGCAAATCATATTGCGCAACAGGTCTTCATCTTCCACGAGAAGCACGATGCCTGAGTCTTTCCCTGCCTTTACCGGTTCGATCGCGGCGCCGGGCTGGTCCGGGGCCGCATCCACGCGCGGGAAGTAAATCTTTACTGTAGTGCCGGCATTCAATTCACTTTCGACAAGGATGTAGCCCCCGCTGCGCTTGACAATGCCATACACAATGGAAAGCCCAAGTCCTGTTCCCTTGCCCTCGGCCTTCGTAGTAAAGAAAGGCTCGAAGACATGGCTTTTGGTTTCCGCATTCATGCCGCAGCCGGTATCGGTGATCTTGAGAAGCACATAGCTTCCCGGCAGAATGAGATGCTGGGAGGGTGTATGCGAACTGTCGAAATCAATGTTGGCGGTCTCAATCGTGAGCGCACCTCCATGGGGCATCGCGTCTCGCGCATTTACCGCAAGGTTAATCAAGACCTGCTCGAGTTGCACGTAGTCGGCGTAAATCATTCCCGTCCCTCTTCCGGGCAGGACAGCCGTTTCGATTTCTTCCCCAAGCAAGCGCGGAAGAATCTTGCTGATGTCCTCGAGAATTGCGTTGATGTCGAGGTTGCGGGGATTCATGACCTGTTTGCGGCTGAAGGATAGCAGCCGTTTTGTGAGGGCCGACCCCCGGTCCACGATGCTAAGAATAGGATCGGCGCTTTTGCGCAGCGGGTCTTGAGGGTGCAGCTGGTTGAGAATGATCTCGGCGTACCCGCCGATGATCATCAAGATGTTGTTGAAGTCATGAGCGATTCCTCCGGCGAGCCTACCGATGGCTTCCATCTTCTGGGACTGCCCCAGATCATGTTCCAGACGCCGGCGTTCCGTGACGTCCCGGCAGGTAAGCAAGGTTCTTCCGGCGGAGGGATCGTCCGACATCGGGTTGCCCGTCGCCTCCACGCTAATCCAGGTTCCGTCCTTTCGGAGCAAGCGAAATTCCGTCGCGAAGGTTCCGCCCTCTTGCGTCGCGACCTTTTCGAGGCAATTTTTGAAATGCAAGCGATCGTCTTCATGTAGCAATAGGGAAAGATTCTGCCCCGTCAGATCCGGAGACGCATAGCCGAAAATCCGGCCGGCTGAATGGCTGGCGTAGTACAGCGTCCCGTCCGATGCCAGAACCAGAATGACATCGGAAAGGTCCCGCATCAGGGAGCGAAACCGCCGTTCGCTTTTTTGTAGAGACTCGTTGGCCACATCCAGCGCCACCTCAGACTTCTGGATTTGGCGCGACAGATGGAGGGAGAAGCTGATCCCGGCAGCCAACAACACGCCTGCAGAGCCGAAAACGAAAAGGGAAAGACAATGGGACAACATCAGCGACCCTGAAGTCATCTTGTCGGAGAATTGATTTTCTAGAGGGGTCAGGTGGTTGTCGATATTGTCGATCCGAGCGGAGAGCGATTCGATCGTCGCCGGGTCCCTCCGCCCGGAGAGGATCTCGGAATGAAGGGCCGCGGCTGCCTCCTGAATTTGAACGATATCGCGGTCTCCCTGGGTCCAGGTATCGATCGCTCCAGACATGTAGCGAACTTTTCGGAATCTTCGGAATAACAAAGCCATGCCTTGAACATCTTCGGCGCGATTTCCACCCTGCAAGAAGCCGCGGGAAACAACGTCGAAGTCGGGCATGTTTTTTTCGAGCTCGATGCGGGCCTGCCTGTCACCCAGGGGTATGGCGATCGAAGTAAGATAGTCCTGAAAGTCTCCTTCGCTGTAGGACCGGCCATAACGGCGCAGTGCCAAGACCGCTTCTTTTTGCGCCTTCGACCAGAGCCCCTCGCCTTGCATATAGGACCGAATGGCCGTCAAATTTTGAATTCGGAAATTGTCTAACGCCAGAAAGCAGAATAAGATGAGGACAAAGAGCGTCACGATGATGTGCAGTTTACGCGCGCTGTTCGGACGAGCCGGGAGATCCGAAATCATTGGCCTCGAGGATGGGTTGGTCGTCATACGTCACCAAGTGGCTGGCTCTGCGTTTCCACCTGTTAATTTGCGCGCGCATTTTGCCCCCTCGAGACAAGGGATCGAAAATGGCGCGCCATACACGCGCCACGCCGGAAGGGGCGGTCAGTGTCATACATACCAGTAGAATTTCGTTTGGTAAATTGTACGAAGCCTGTAGTGACGCCGAAGAATTAACTGCCTGGTTTCCTTCCAGGAAGGCCATTACAGGGCAGCTGAACCGCGGGGGGGCGGAGACGCCTGGCATCCGGCAGTCCCTTTATTTTGTTTCTCTTGTATAATAGTCGCCTATACTATAGCGGGCAGTGCTGGAATTCGGTCTGACCGAGTGATCGCTGCCTCGAATCCGAGAGTTTCAGGAGCAGTTGTCCCATTGCGGTCAGGCCTCGGTTGGGAGCCAGGGGAGTAGTATTTGGGCTGGTATTCAATCCGGGTTGGATGTTGGCGTTAGGCGGATAATTTTATGATGAAGACAGGCGCGCAAATTCTCTGGGAATGTCTGGAACAACAGGGCGTTACGACCGTATTCGGCTATCCCGGCGGAGCGATTCTGCCCGCCTATGACGCGTTGAAGTACAGCAACATCCATCACGTACTCGTCCGCCACGAGCAGGGCGCCGCGCACATGGCGGACGGCTACGCGCGCGCTTCCGGGCGCGTCGGTGTGGCCATCGCCACGTCCGGGCCGGGCGCCACGAATATGGTGACCGGCATCGCCACAGCCATGCTCGATTCCTCTCCGATCGTGTGTATTACGGGCCAAGTGGGGAGCAAGCTGATCGGGTCGGACGCGTTTCAGGAGACCGATATTACGGGCGTCACATTGCCCGTCACAAAGCACAACTATCTCGTTACGCACGCCAGCGAAGTGGCGCAGACGATCAGCGAAGCTTTCTATGTCGCCAGGTCCGGGCGTCCTGGGCCGGTACTGGTGGATATTACCAAGGACGCGCAGCAGTCCAGTTGCGAATTCGACGGCAGGCCGGTTGCGCCGCAGTTGCCGGGCTATCGTCCCGATTTGTCGCCGACTCCGGAGGAGTACAAACAGGCGCTCGAGTTGATCCACCAATCCAAGCGGCCGGTGATTCTGGCGGGGCACGGCATCATTTTATCCGGCGCCATGGAGGAAGTGCGGACGTTCGCTGAAAAGGCAAATATCCCCGTGGGACTCACACTTCTCGGCCTCGGCGCCTTCCCGGCGTCTCATCCGCTGAGTTTGGGAATGATGGGCATGCACGGCGAAGCCTGGCTGAATACCACGATCCAGGAAGCGGATTTGCTGCTCGCCTTCGGCATGCGTTTCGATGACCGCGTTACCGGCAATCTGAAGACTTACGCGCCAAACGCCAAGAAAATCCATATCGAAATCGATCGCGCCGAAATCAACAAGAACGTGAAGGTGGACGTCGCGCTCATCGGCGATTTAAAAGGCGTGCTGCGTGAACTATTGCCGAATCTCAAATCGCAGGACCGCCACGAGTGGCTCGCCTATATTGACCGGCTGAAAGGCGATGTCGCGGTGCGCGACATTCAGGGCCTGCCCGATAACGGCCACCTCTATGCCGCCCACGTGATCAACGACCTGTGGCACGAAACGCGGGCCAGAGACACGGTCGTCGTCACCGACGTGGGCCAGCACCAGATGTGGGAAGCCCAGTATTACAAGCACGAGAAGCCCCGCACGCTGATTACCTCCGGCGGACTCGGGACCATGGGATTCGCGTTGCCCGCCGCCATCGGCGTGAAGGCCGCTCGCCCCGAAGCCGATGTGTGGGTGGTGGTGGGCGACGGCGGCTTTCAGATGACGATGTGCGAGCTGGCGACGATGGTGCAGGAAAATCTGAAAGTCAATATCGCCATTATCAACAACGGCTACCTGGGTATGATTCGCCAGTGGCAAGAATTTTTTTACGAACGCAACTATGAAGCTTCTCCAATCCTAAGCCCCAACTTCGTGAAGCTCGCGGACGCTTTTGGAATTCGGGCCATCGCCGTGACGCAGCGCTCCCAGGTCGTGCCCACGGTCGAAATGGCGCACCAGCACAAGGGACCGGTCCTGATCGACTTCCAGGTGGAGCAGGAAGATTCGGTTTACCCGATGGTCGCTGCGGGCGCAGCGCTGCACGAAATGATTCGCCGTCCGAATCCGATCGTGGAGACGGCGGCGGACGCGTGAGAAACCTATGCTAAACACATTTGTGGTGCACGTTGAAAACAAACCGGGCGTACTGACGCGCGTAGCCTCGCTCTTCCGCCGGCGCGCGTTCAACATCGATTCGCTTACCGTGGGCCGCACGGAAAGACCCGAAGTTTCGCGCATGACGATTGTGGTGGATGCGGACCGCGACCAGGCGCTGCGCGTCGAAGCCAATCTCTACAAGCTCGTGAATGTGTTGCTCGTTGAGAACATCACCGGAAAACCTTCGATTTGCCGCGACTTGGCCATCATCAAGGTTTCCGCGCCGCACAACGAACGCTCCCATATCCTCGAGGTCGTCAATGTGTTTCGCGCGCGCGTCGTCGATTTCGACACCGACTCGCTGACCATCGAGATGACCGGCAGCGAAGAAAAAATCGACCGGCTGCTCAAAGTGCTGCGCCCCTACGGCATCCTCGAAATGGTGCGGACCGGAGTCGTGGCCATGCGCCGCGGTACGAAAGTGCAGCAAGAGGCAGCCGCCGCAGCGGGAGCGCCCTCCAATGGAACAGCAACGGTCACTTCCGACGACAACGTTTCTTATTCCGTATAGGAACGGGAGCCGCGCTCAAGTGGTCCGAGCTGCTTGAGAGAATTTTGCGGCACCGTTTTGCGAAACTCCTGCGTATAACCAAGGCGCACGGAGGGACTCGTCAATATGACTCCCCCCAGCGCTGCTAAAATCAGGTTCGCTCAAGCAATTTCCTGAATACTCTCTACGTGGATCGTGTTGCTGGCGACATCCACGGTACCCGTAACCTTCACCTTCTTCCCCTCAAATTGGCTGGCCTTTTCAGCATCGTCCAGCAAGTAGGAGAGCTTATTGGCCGCATCGCTCAATACGAAATTGTCCCCGTTCTTCACGATGGTCCCTGAGAATATTTTCGTTTTTTGTTTGGATTGCTGCTGCATCGAGGCTGGAGGCGATGTTGCAGACGCTACTCTAGGAGCAGCCGAGAAGACTAAGAGCGCGCCGGCCAACGAAAGCACGAGCTTTTTCATATTGCACCTCCAAATTTGGTTTGTGGCTGGATCAGAAGTAATATGCAAATAGCGTGCCAGTAAGCGGGACATTGTAAGTGATTGTTCTAACTTGGGTTAGGTTAATGGGGAGCCGGGGCTGAGGTAGATTTTCCTTCTCGCTGGAAGTTATCACCACAAATGGTAGTAGCCGTCCCGCCGCGTAATATCGACGGGGATGCCGAACAAATGCGAGATTTCCTGCGGATTCAGCAAATCTTTTTTCCGGCCGTCCGCCTGAATTTTTCCGTCCTTCATCAAAACGACGCGGTCGATCTCCGGGATGACATCGGACAAATGATGCGTTACGAGCACGATGCCAATTCCGGATTGCGCAAGTTCGCGCATCGTTTCCCGTAGGCCGTGCTGCGCGAACACGTCCAGGCTGTTGCTCGGTTCGTCGAATAAGAGCGTTTGTGGATCGTGAACCAACGCCCGCGCGATCAATATGCGCTTGGCTTCGCCCGAGGACATCTCCGCGACGGGCCGGTCGGCGAGGTGGGGCACTCCGATCCGTTCCAGTACCGCGTCGGCGCGTTTGCGTTGCGAGGGTTCGACGGTTTGATGGTCGAAAATGCGCGTGCTGCTGAAGAAGCCCGAGAGGACCACTTCGAGACCGCTCGTTTCGCCGGTAACGTCCTGCATCAGATCATTCGAGACGATGCCCAGGACCGAGCGCAGCTCAAAAATGTTCCAGCGCGACTGGCCCAGGATGGTCATGGAGGAGCCCTCGCGGATGACCGGATAGCACTCGCGCGTAATGGTCTTGATCAGCGTCGATTTCCCGCAGCCGTTCGGCCCCAGAATCGCCACGTGTTCACCGGCGTTGATCCACAGGCTGAGGTCGTCGAGCGCGACGTTGTCGCCTCGTATTACACGCACATTTTTCAAATCCACCAGAGCCGGTTCCATGGCCTCTCCAAAGCTCTCCATGATAACCAAAACGCCGCTCTCCCACACAAGTTTTGCCATCCAGTAGCGCCGGAATCTTGCCGGCAGGATGCCGGCGCTACCTGGCATAGGTCCTCTTTCGCCGCTGTTCATCGGATGAATTGAGAAATTCTGCCGTTGAGCCGAGTAAAATAAATCTGATCCGTGTTAGATATGGTGGAGTAGCATTTCTATGAGGCGTGCCGCCCTATTTGCCGCTGTGAGCGCGGTCATTCTGACTTTTTCTTTGCTGCCCGCACTTGCGCAAGGCACCGGCCCCGCGCAAATTTTATTTGAATCCGCGAATCATGAGCGCGCCGCGCAAGGGCTTGCGCCCTTGAAATGGAGCGCCACGCTGGCTGAAGCGGCGCGCCAACACGCGCTTCGCATGGCTTCGAAAAACACGCTTTCGCACCAGCTTCCCGGCGAGCCGGGAATGGCCGAGCGTGCTTCCCAGGCAGGCGCGCGCTTCACTTCTCTTGCGGAAAATGTCGCCGAGGGACCCCGCGCCGAGAGCATTCACCGGCAGTGGATGAATTCGCCGCCGCACCGCGCGAATCTGCTGGACGCTCAACTCGATTCGGTGGGAATTGCCGTGGCCGAGCGCAACGGTGTTCTTTTTGCCGTGGAAGATTTTTCACTCGCTGCGGGAAAGATGTCCGTGGAAGAGCAGGAGGGAATCGTAAACGCCAAGCTCCGATCGCGCGGACTGCGCCTCCTGGGCCATACCAGCGACGCGCGCCGCTCCTGTCTGCTGGACAATGGTTACGCCGGAAGTCACGTCCCATCCTTCGTCCTGCATTACGCGACGACCGATCTGCAAACTTTTCCCGACATTCTCGAACAGAGAATCCAGACCGGCAAATATCATTCCGCAGTCGCGGGCGCCTGCCGCAGCGACGCAAAGGTTGGGTTTTCCAATTTTCGGCTCGCGGTTCTGCTTTATGAATAGATTGGCGCGCGAAGTGTCGTTGCGCCGGCGTCTCGCCGGCGTTCTTGCTCTGTGTTGAGATTGGAAAAATTGCCGGCGAGACGCCGGCGCCACAAAAGGCGGGCGCTCTTTGCTTAGTGGCAAACTTGCCTTATGCCTGTTGCGATTGCCGGTGGAATGAACCTTTAGTCGGGCTACTTATCGGAATCCTCAGTGGTGCCAACTTTTTGCGACCACGCGCAAACCGCGTTCGTTTCCTCCGGCGAAATGTCCGAGCCCTTATGCATGACACGGTAATCGGACGGCGGCATGTTCCCGTTCCGAACAAGTTTGCAGATTAGCCCTAAATGTTCCTTTCCTTCCTGCTCATTCACTTGCGCTTCCCAGTTCTGAAAATTGACATGCCCTCTTCCCGTATTTACGTCATGAACGACGTACCAGGAAACCGGCGCGACGTAGCTGTACCATGGCCATACGGTCGCGTTGGAATGGCAATCGTAGCAGGAGCGTTTCAGAACCGTTTGCACTTCCGGGGGCACGTCCACGTGTGATTCGAGGCTCCGGGAAGGGGCCGCGGACGGGTTCGTCCGGCTCGGCTGAATGATCTGAATGAGGATCAATAACACAACCGAGCCAACCACAATCCATTTAGCCGGAACACGTTTCATAGAAGAGTTTCTCCCAAAGTTTTGAAATCAAAATCACCTGAGTGAATTAGCAGTGCATGTTCGGCATGTTGGCCATGGGATGGCAGGTTCCGGGCCCGCGCTCATCCGTGAATTGCGCAAATCTAAAATTAAACAACTCCGGTTTGGCATCCTGTTCCATGCCGGGTAGATGCAGAAGTAGGGTCAGGGTCACGGGAAATTTTACCCCATTCCCCAAGTTAGCCTCTAGCGTTTCCTTTTTCCTTCCGGGAGCGAGGTCGATTTTGGGGGCGTCGTCAGATTCTCCGACTTGTACCGTCCCACTGGCCTGCCGGGTTTCCTCTGCCTTTAAGGGCTTCGTGTGGTCGTCATAGAGGTACACCCGGAATGTCCCCGGAGGGACGAGAATCCCTTCCAAATGGTGCTTGTTATCCAAGGCCATGAAGAATGTTCCTCCGTGCTTTGGCTTGTGGTCCATATGCGCGCCCTGCTCTGCTGCTGCGGGCGTTGAACCGGTAGCGGGCCCCGGCACATCCGTCTGGCCTTGGGCCGTGAAGTTAGAGAAAGTACTCGAACCCAATTCTCCTTGAATCGCTGGGATTTTTTTCGCCAGGAATGGAGTTGCACTCAAAGCCAGCCCACTGGCTAAAACAAGAACACCACGAATCAAGCGCATAGAAGGTCTCCTTACGAAAAATTAATTCTTTTATCTAAACAACTGAAGACAATTAGGAATTATTTTGGTCTGCGTGTCGAGGAGGCTGCTCGGAGAAAAGGATGTATCCAGAAGCAATCCTAGTTGGGGACCCGCTTGCGACGATGCATGAGTCATCCGGCGATGGCGTGGCACCCCGAGGCTGGAGAATTGCCGCATGCGTGGCGCTCGGCCCCCCTATTACGTGCCTGATTGCGGTTGAGCTATCTACAGTGCAGAGGCAACCTGAATTTTGCATGCCGTCACAATGGGATTTTCCACGCAGATTTATGCGGCTCCTGTGTACGGGACACATCCCGCCGGTACAGCACGCTTGCGACGAACTACATGCCGCCTGCGCCACGGCAGCCCCAGTGCCCCCCAGAAGGGCAAACAGCAGAATCATTGCGCGAACGCGGTTCATGGCTTTCTCATATCACAGAAGGACTTTCTAGAACAAGAGACGGGAATCCAATAGCGCAGCGATGAGCGGGCCCCGGCAGAAACAGGTGCGGGCTCTACTTGAAGCGCGCCAGAAAAAGTAGACCATTTCTTTTCCAGATTCGGGTAATTCGTCTTGTCAAAGCCACATTCCCGGGTACTTAGGGCAAAAGGACAACACGGGAGAAACGCCGCAGAGTAGAAGCGGACGTTTTACCAGATTGACAGTTACTCTCGTGGGACCGTCATCAGGCGTTTCGGCCGTGTGTTCTCTTCTCGGAGAACGTCCCGGCTGAAACGCTCTTACCTCTGTTTCATGACGCTTAGTTCTTAGCAGGAGCGACGGAGGTCGCCTCTACCGTGCCCATAAGCGTGTACGAGACAGTTGGTAGGTCAGTGTTTAGACGCCCAGCGACTGTCACAGTTTGACCGGACATTTTTGCGAGCACATTCTTGTCTCCCGTCAAGAGGAAGATCTGTTTTCCGGCGACAAGAGTGTATTGGCCGCCCATAAAGTTGGCACAAAATTGGATGGTCTGGGCAACGCTCATCCCTTTGCGGGCAGTTACCGATCCACCGCCGAACCTGTTACAGCTCACTCTTCCGGTGATGGTCACGCCATTTGAATCAGCTTTCATGGACGACTGGGCCGCTGGCGCCGCGAACAGGCTGGCGAGAACAGCGAAAAGCACTGCGTAAATCGCTACTTTTTTCATGGTGGCTCCTTTGTAGTCGGTTTCCCTTGTGAAAATCCGATGAACTGATCCCCTTCGATGATTTCGACCATGCAGTTCGGTCTGAAGCATTAACAAACCGCGCCCGCGGCGATCGAAAGTCTCTTCGTGAATGCATCCATCGTTCACGTAAACGAGAGTAAACAACCTGGAGTCAACGAGGCATATACAATCCGTACGAATCGGGTAAACAGATAAAAAGTTAAACGCGAGCGAATGGAATAACGGTGCGAAGATGCCAGGGCGGCAATGAACACCCCGCATTACCGATGGAGGCCGCCAGCAAAGTGGCCATTTCTATTCCAAATACACACGATTCGTCTTGCCGACACGACATTCCTGATTGCTAAGAGAAAAACTATGAATTGGACCGCGAGGTTAACAAAACATAAAGTACGCGCGCTGGTCGGGGCCTGTCGTGCAGCGGCCTACCGGCGGAAAAGGAGTCATTTATTCTATGAAGAATAAGACTTACGGGGTGTGTTTAGGGCTGTTGGCATTAGGGTTGGTAGGACTAGGGGCTCCGACCAGCCGTGCACAAAGTCGTTTGGCGGCAGGTGGAACAGGTGGCGGGAGCGATCCTACGACAACGAGTGCAACAAGTTCCTCGAGTACTCCCGCAGCGTCGAGTTCGGCGGATTTGCGCCGGCGCATCGACGCGCTCAAGGCGGAGTTGGCTGATTTGAATACTGAATTGGCGGCAGAGACGGAGCCGGCCGCTCCGGCGACGGATGTGCCACAAGACCAAGGCACGCCGGCCCCAGCGACTCCCGCTCAGGCACCGGCGACAGCGCCTGCTGCGGCCGCCCCGATGCCACTGCCGAGTCCGTCGATGTCAGCACCGCTCGCAACGGGGATTCCTCATGAGATTGCCGCGGGTCCGTTTGGAAAAGTGGAGGTGACAGGCATTTTAAGCGGCATGGGTTGGACAGAAGGAGATCATATTTCTGGGGACATGCCCACACATGCTGACGTCAGTAACGCGCAGGTTTTCATCCAAAAGACCACCGGCGTGTTTCAATTTTATCTGCAAGGAGGCGCCTACAATATACCGGCGTTGGGACTTCCGTGGACCCGGACGGTCGACACGGCGACGGGTCTTTTCGGCCCGTTGCCGACAGCCTACATTAAGCTGGTTAAGGGAAATTTCAACGTCGAGGTCGGCGAGCTGCCTACACTCATCGGAGCCGAGTATACGTTCGACTTTGAGAATATGAACATCGAGCGCGGCCTTCTCTGGAATCAAGAGAACGCCATCACTCGTGGCATCCAGCTGAATGATACGTATAAGAAACTCACGTTGGCGTTCAGCTGGAACGATGGTTACTACTCGAACAAATATAATTGGCTGACCGGCTCCGCGGCCTATGCAATCAACTCCGCCAACACGCTGACCTTTGTGGGCGGCGGGAATTTCAACGGGAACGCCAGAAGCACGTTTGCAGTCCCGAAACCCCAGAATAACCAAATGATCTTCAACCTCATCTACATGTACTCCCACGGGAATTGGATGATCATGCCCTACTACCAATACACCGACGTAAAGGCGAATCCGAGCATAGGGATTCTTGAGGGCGGGCACACGAACGGCGGCGCTATCTTGGCCAACTACAATTTCAAACATGGAGTATCGCTGGCCGTCCGGCCGGAATACATCAAGTCGAATGGAAGCGTTGCAACTGGCGAGGCCAACCTGCTCTACGGTCCGGGCAGTGGCGGGTTTTCATTCACCGTGACCCCGACCTGGGCGAAGGACGGCTTCTTCCTTCGTGGAGACTTCTCCATCGTTCACCTCACCAACTTCGTCACCACCACGGGACTTGGTTTTGGCCCTGACGGCACAAGGCTTAACCAGCCGCGCGGCGCAATCGAAGCCGGTTTCATGTTCTGAGATTGGGCGAACAACCGGAAGCGGGAGAGACGCGCAGGGGAGACGGCTCTCCCGCTAACGGTTTCTGGGGTTTTGGTTTTGTGTAAGAAGAATAGAAGCACTACATCCCGCATCGGCGCGAGAATTCCAGCAAGGAAAAGAATTTGTGGCGGACAGTCAATTTCAGGCAGAAGTGTCTTTTGTAGGATAGGCTTCAGCCTGTCCAGGTTTAGGTTTTTCGCAAATGAAACGCGCGCAGTCCGAAGCCGCGCAAAAGGATTGATCCAGACTCTACGTTGTCCGGAGATGAACGAGGTACCTCACGCCCCAGACGGTCAACCCTGAGGATTCATCCAGTGGAATTACCGGGTAGAATGGCCCTATAGTGTAGAGCGCTGCCGTGACGCAGCAAGGAATCGAATCTGTGGTTCGACTCTGAGGACAAGAAGATGATGACGAAGCTTGAAGCAATCGTTCAGCCGTCCAGGTTTGAAGCTGTGAAAGAAGTGCTTACGGAGCTAGGCATCGGAGGCATGACCATCTCCGATGTGCGCGGGCATGGCCGGCAAAAGGGGCACACCGAAGTCTATCGCGGGCGCGAATACACGGTGGATCTCCTTCCAAAGATCAAAATTGAAATCGTCATCCCGGACAATTTAGTGGACGCCGCGATCGATGCGATTTTGCAAAGCGCGTCGACCGGTAAAATCGGCGATGGAAAGATTTTTGTTTCCAAGGTGGATCAAGCAATTCGCATACGGAACCAGGAGCGCGGAGTCTCTGCGCTGTAGTCTCGGATCCAGCCAAACCAACCGGAATCGGGAATTTAAGGTCGACCGTTTTTATGCATTCCTCGGATTTTTCAGCGTAGAGCGGGCGGGGGCCTCGTTAGCCGGATATGAAGCTCGAGAGTCGCACTTCCACTTTGCAGGAATTGTACGCGGAAGAATCCGCGCGGATTCAAAAACGCTTTGAAGAGGTGGGCGACGGGAAGGCGGCCGTTCACGACCGCACGGCGCTGATCGATTCCGTGGTCACCGAGCTTTGGAATGAAGTCACGGCCTCCAGCGGTCCGATCGAAGGATTTTGCATTGCCGCCATGGGCGGATACGGGCGGCGGGGATTATTTCCGTATTCGGATATCGACCTCCTGTTTCTGTACGCAAAGGAAGGGAACGAAGAATTTCTCAGCAACAAGGCCATCGCTCCGCTGAGCCAGGCTCTCTGGGACTTGCATCTTCGCGTCAGCCCCACCACGCGCACGCTTTCCGAATGCGGGAAACTTCATCGCAACAATATCGAATTCAACATTTCGCTTCTGGATTGCCGGTATATTTGCGGCGACGAAAAACTCTACGAGCGGCTCCGGTCACGCGTTCTTCCGGGGATGGTGATTCGCGAATCTGAAACCTTGATGCGGGAACTCACGGGCCTGGCCGGAGCGCGGCATCGGAAATACGGCCAAACGATTTTTCACTTGGAACCCAACATCAAGGATGGTCCCGGCGGCTTGCGCGATTATCAGGTGGCTTGCTGGCTCGCGCAAATCGCAGAAATGAAACGTTCCCGCGAATGGAAAGATCCGGCTTCTCTGCTGCCGCTCCCGCTCCGCGCCGATGCCGTGAACGCCATCGATTTCCTCGATGCTGTCCGGTGTTACCTGCATTACCGCCAGGGCCGCGACCTCAATGTGCTGACTTACGAATTGCAGTCGGATGCGGCGGCCGGGGGCATCGGCCTTCATGGCGGCCGTACCGCGTCACCCAACGAGTGGATGCGAGCCTATTTTCGCCAGGCGCGCGCCATTTACAGATTGACGGTCCTGTTTGACGAAGTCCCGCGCGCCAAGTCGATTTGGATGCGCTGGCTGGATTCCCGTCGGTCCCCGCTTTCGAGCGCAGATTTCAGCGTTGTGGACGAACGAATTTCCCTGCGGCAGCCGGATTCCGTGGAAGATCCCAGAGTGATGTTCCGCTTGTTTGAACTTGTCGCGCGGCACAATCTTGCGCTTACCGCCGAAACCGAAAACGCGGTTGAGGCCGCATTGCCGCGAGTCCAGAAGTGGAATTCCGCGGGGCCGGATTTGTGGGAGTACTTCCGAAATATTCTGGTCTTGCCATATGCGGCGTCTTCGCTGCGCGCGATGCACCGCGTCGGCCTGCTGGTTTTGCTCTTCAAGGAATTTCAGGCCATCGATTCTCTGGTGATCCGCGATTACTATCACCGATACACGGTCGATGAGCATTCCCTGGTGACCATTGAAAATCTGCACAGCTTGGCCTCGAAAAAGGGCGGCCTCGACCTCCGCTTCTGCGACATTCTTTCTTCGCTCGAGCACCCGGAACTGCTCTATTTATCGCTGCTGTTTCATGACGTCGGTAAGGGCATGCCCAACGAGAGTCATGTTGAAGGCAGCCTGGAAGCGGTCAAAGGCGTGTTCGATCGATTGCACTTCGATACTTTTGAGCGGGAGGCGGTAACTTTCCTGATCGCCAATCATCTGCGCATGTCCGCCACTCTGCTGCGGCGTGACATCTTCGATCCGGAAGCGGTGCACGATTTTGCCAAGGCCGTCGGGACCACCGAGCATCTCAAAATGCTGACGCTTTTCACCTACGCGGACATCAAAGCAGTGAATCCGGAAGCGCTGACCTCCTGGAAGGCGGAGATGCTGTGGCAGCTCTACGCCGCAACGGAAAACTATCTCAACCGTTCCGTGGACGATCAGCGCATGTATCTGGCAGGAGAAGATGCCCAGCAACTCGAGCGGCTGATCCCAACCGGCGAAGACGCCGTGGAGGCGGAGAGATTCCGGAATTTCCTGGATGGCTTTCCGCGCCGGTACATGCTGACCCATTCTTCCGTGGAAATTTCCGCTCACTACCGGATGTACCGGCGGCTCGGACATTCCCTGGCGGAAATCAGCATCACCAAGCGGGACCAGTACTATGAGCTTGTCCTGGTCACCAAGGATCGTCCCTTCCTCTTTACGAAAGTCGTCGGGACGATCTCTTCGTGGGGCATGAATATTCTGAAGGCCGACGCGTGCGCAAATCGGAATGGGATTGTTCTGGACGCGCTGCGTTTTTCCGACCGGTTTCAAACGCTCGATCACAACCCGTCGGAAATCATCCGGCTGAAGCAGCAACTGATCGCCGCGATCTCCGGGGACCTGGATGTCGCCGCCCTGATGAAAAGAAAATTTCAGCCTGAAAAACGGCCCCCGAAGGTGAGCGTGGAAACGCGAATCCACATGGACAACGAGTGCTCCTCGCACAGCACCGTCGTCGAGATCGTGGCGCTCGACCGGCCAGGTCTCCTGTACGACATCAGCTCCACATTTGCAGAGCACAGTTTCAATATCGAAGTCGGCCTAATTGACACTGAGGGCGGGACCGCGACCGACGTTTTTTACGTTACGCAAGATGGCGCGAAGCTGACCCCCGTTCGGCAACACGAGTTGCAGCGCGAACTCCAACAGCGCCTTTGAACCCTCCTGCTACCAGCGTTATGATTTTGGCGGAGTAAGGTTCAGACGGGAAATCAGACTAGCGACGCATCCGAATGATCGTAAAAGTAAAAGGCGGATACAAGGTGGTTTCGAGCAAGGGGAGAAATCTTGGCGGACCTTACAAGACCCTGAAGGAGGCTAAGAAGCGGCTGCGCCAAGTCGAGTTCTTTAAGCATAACAAGGCATGAGCAAACCCACGGAGGCGGCGGGCGCGGACGCCCTGTGGAAA
>Ga0209380_10000275_pt1 | contig 35643 bp, 39 predicted proteins | sample HubBroMetageWFT6_FD_188347 | JGI IMG/M metagenome (GOLD analysis project Ga0209380, IMG submission 188347) | Warmed and freeze-thawed soil microbial communities from the Hubbard Brook experimental Forest, New Hampshire - Hubbard Brook CCASE Soil... | ecosystem: Environmental > Terrestrial >... | reverse complement strand
ACCTGCAGCGGACCGAAGGCAGGCCTCAGAAGGCCTCGTCGGGCAGCTCCATGACGTCAAGCGAGACGGACTCGGCGATCTCGCGCTCGGCGGTCAGCCGCGGCAGCACCGTGGCCGCGAAGAACCCCGCCGCGGCGACCTTGCCCTGGTAGAAGGCCTGGTCGGCGGCCGAGAGACCGCCCTCGTCCAGCCGGGCCAGCGCCACCTCGGCGTGGCGGCCGAGCAGCCAGGCGATGATGAGGTCGCCGAGGCCGAGCAGGAGCCTGGTGGTGTTCAGCCCGACCCGGTACGCCTGAGCGGGCTGCTCCAGGCTGGCGCCGAGGAACCCGTTCATCGCGGCGACGATCGCCTCGATGTCGTCGGCGGCGCGGGCAACGGCGGCGCGCTCCTGCTTCAGCCGGCCGTTGCCGCCATCGGCGGCGGCGAACTCGCGGATCTGGCCGAGCAGGCTCGTGAACGCGGTGCCCTGGTTCCGCACGATCTTGCGGAAGTACAGGTCCAGGCCCTGGATGGCGGTCGTGCCCTCGTACAGGCTGTCGATCTTCGAGTCTCTGACGTACTGCTCGATCGGGTAGTCCTGCAGGTAGCCGGAGCCGCCGAAGGTCTGCAGCGACTGGGCGAGCTGCTCGTAGCCGCGCTCGGAGCCGACGCCCTTGACGATCGGGAGCATCAGGTCGTTGAGCGCTGCCGCGGTCTCGTCCGTGGCCCCGGCCGCGTCGGCAATCATCAGGGCGTCCTGCTGGCAGGCGGTGTAGAGCACGAGCGCCCGCATGCCCTCGGCGTAGGCCTTCTGCAGCATGAGGCTGCGCCGGACGTCCGGGTGCTTCAGGATCGTCACGCGCGGCGCGGACTTGTCCAGCATCTGGGTGAGATCAGCGCCCTGCACCCTGGTCTTGGCGTAATCGAGCGCGTTCAGGTACCCAGTCGAGAGGGCGGCGATAGCCTTCGTTCCCACCATCATCCGGGCGAATTCGATGATCATGAACATCTGGCGGATGCCGTCGTGTACGTCGCCGATGAGCGTGCCGACCGCGGGCGTGTCCGCGCCGAAGGTCATCTCGCAGGTGGTCGAGACCTTCAGGCCCATCTTGTGCTCGACGTTGGTGGCGTTGACGCCGTTGCGCTCACCGAGCGAGCCGTCCTCGTTGATGAGGAACTTGGGCACCAGGAACATCGACAGCCCCTTGGTGCCCGGGCCCGCGCCCTCGGGACGGGCCAGCACGATGTGCAGGATGTTCTCGGTCAGGTCGTGCTCGCCGCTGGTGATGAAGCGCTTCACGCCCTCGATGTGCCAGGTGCCGTCGGGCTGCTGCACGGCCTTGGTGCGCCCGGCACCGACGTCCGAGCCGGCGTCCGGCTCGGTGAGGACCATCGTGTAGCTCCACTTGTTGTCGACCGCGAGCTGCGCGATCTCCTTCTGCCGCGGCGTGCCCAGCTTCCACAGCGCGTGCGAGAACGAGCCGAGGCTGGAGTAGATCCAGACCGCCGGGTTCGCGCCGAGGATCAGCTCGGCGACGGCCCAGCCGATGCTCCGGGGGACGACGGTGCCGCCCAGCTCGGGCGGAAGCTCGAGGCGGTACCACTCACCGTCGATGAAGGCCTCGTAAGACCGGCGGAACGCGTCGGGGATCGTCACCGAGTGCGTGGCGGGGTCGAAGACGGGCGGGTTGCGGTCAGCGTCGGCGAACGAGTCGGCCACCGGGCCGAGGGCGAGCCGGTTGACCTCGTCCAGGATGCCGCGGGCGGTGTCCTCATCCACCTCGGCGAACGGGCCGGTCCCCAGCAGGTCCTGGCGCTTCAATACCTCGAAGAGGTTGAACTCGATGTCCCTGAGGTTGCTCTTGAAGTGCCCCATGGTGCCCTCCGCGTACTTCCCGCCCGGCGCGACTCACATCATGCTACTGACCAGTAACTTACTCAATAGTACCGAAGAAATGGCTGCATGTCACGGGGGGGTGCCGCCCGCGGCGGTGAGGTGCGGCTCCGTGCGCGGGCTCGCCGGGCGGCCGGGGCGAGCAGGGGCCAGCCGCCCGAGTCCGCAACCAGATGATTACCGGCAAAGCGGACGCGCTACAGGCACACCCCGCGCTTGATCTTCGCGCGAGGGCTCCGGGCGGCCCGGCACGTAGATCAACTTGGTGGACTGTGTGACTTTGGTGCTGGCTATAGCGACACCAGAGTCACACAGTCCATCGGATGCCCGCCCGCTTCGCGGCTAATCGCACGATTGCTGGTTTCGGTGCGCCGCTCGCCCGTCCGGTGTGCGGACCGGACGGACCCGGACGGCGCCCGGCGGGGCGGCGGCCGTTCCACAAAACCGAATCCCGTTCTAGAATCGGGAGCCTAGGCCGACCGCGCGGAACCCGAGGTGGATCGATGACGCTGGCGCTGACCGAAGAACACGTGCAGCTTGCCGAGTCGGTACGGGCGTGGGCCGAGCGCAGCAGCCCGCCCGACACTGTCCGGGCCGCGGCGAATGGCGGCGACAGCGGCGCCGCCCGCTACCGCGATGTCCTCGCGCCCGGCCTGGCCGAACAGGGTCTGCTCGGGCTGCACGTTCCCGAGGCCGACGACGGCCAGGGCTTCGGGCTGGCCGAGCTCGCGATCGCCGTCGAGGAACTGGGCCGGGCGCTCGTGCCGGGCGGCTTCGTTCCGACCGCGCTGGCCAGCGCGGCCCTCGTGACGTCGGGGGCGAGCGGAAAGCTGCTGGCAGGCCTGGCGGACGGGACCCGATCGGCCGCCGTCGCGCTCGCGGCGGACCTGCGCGCCGAGGCCCGGCCGGACGGCGGCCTTGTGATCAGCGGCACCGCCGCGCAGGTTCTCGGGGCGGCGACGGCCGACCTGATCATCCTGCCCGCGGAGTCCGCCGGCGGCACCCGCTGGCTGGCGGTGGACGCCCCGACCCTCGACATCGCGCCGGTCGACAGCCTGGACCTCACCCGCCAGCTCGCCCGGGTACAGGCCGACGGCGTCGCCGTGCCTGCCGACCGGGTGCTTGACGGCCTCACCCGTGCTGCCATCGCCAACCTCGCCGCGGCCATCCTCGGCGCCGAGGCCGTCGGCATCGCGGACTGGGCGGTGCACACCGCTTCGGAGTACGCCAAGATCCGTCACCAGTTCGGGCGGCCGATCGGCCAGTTCCAGGCGGTCAAGCACCGCTGCGCCCGCATGCTCGTCGCCGCCGAGCAGGCCGCAGCGGCAGTGTGGGACGCAGCCCGGGCGCTCGACGACGCCCGCCCCGCCGACGCCCGCTCCGACGACGCCCGCTCCGACGACGCCCGAGCGGATGACGCCCGAGCGGACGACGCCCAGCAGGACTTCGCCGCCGCCGCGGCCGCATCGCTGGCCGCCGACGCCGCGGTGACCTGCGCGCACGAGTGCATCCAGGTCCTGGGCGGCATCGGCTACACCTGGGAGCACGACGCGCACCTCTACTACCGGCGCGCGATGACGATCCGCGCGCTGCTCGGCACCGCGATCGCCTGGTCGCCCGAGCGCAGCTGGCCGCATCGCCTCGGCCGGCTGGCCGTCGACGGTGTCAGCAGGCCCGTCCGCCTCGAGCTGCCCGAGGGGAATGACGCGCTCCGCGCCTCGATCCGCGCCGAGCTGGCCGAGATCGCGAAGCTGACCGGCAAGGACCGCAACGCCGCGCTCGGGGCCGGCGGCTGGGTGATGCCGCACATGCCCAGGCCGTGGGGACGCGGCGCCGGCGCCCTCGAGCAGCTGGTCATCGACGAGGAGCTGCGCGCGGCCGGCATCCACGTTCCCGGGCTGGCCATCGGCGCGTGGACCGTGCCCGCGCTGATCCAGTACGGCACGCCCGAGCAGCAGCAGCGGTTCATACCGGCCACGCTGCGCGCGGACTACCTGTGGTGCCAGCTGTTCAGCGAGCCGGGCGCGGGGTCCGATCTGGCCGGCCTGTCCACCAGGGCCGAGCGAGTCGACGGCGGCTGGAAGATCACGGGCCAGAAGATCTGGACCTCCCTCGCCATGCACGCCGCCTGGGCCATCTGCATCGCCCGCACCGACCCGTCGCAGCCGCGCCACGACGGCATCAGCTACTTCCTGGTCGACATGCACTCCCCCGGCGTGGAAGTCAGGCCGCTGCGCGAGATCACCGGCGAGTCGATCTTCAACCAGGTGTTCCTCGACGGCGTCTTCGTGCCCGACGACTGCGTCGTCGGCGAGATCAACAAGGGCTGGCGCATCGCCAGGACGACGCTGGCCAACGAGCGGGTCTCGCTGGCCCGGTCCTGGATTTTCGGCTGCGGCGTGCCCGAACTCCTGCAGACCGCGCGCGCCGCGGCGGATCCGCCGCTGGCCAGGGTCGGCGAGCTGGTGAGCCAGGGTCACGCCATCGACGTGCTCGCCGTCCGGGCCGCGCTCAAGCAGCTGTCGGGCACCGAGCCCGGCGCGACCGGCAGCGTCCGCAAGCTGCTCAGCATGCGGCACGCGCAGCAGGTCGCCGAGCTGAGCTGGGAGATGTCAGGAGGAACGGGAGCGCTCGGCGCCGGTCACGGCCAGCCCGTGACCGCCGACGGTCAGCCGAACGGCGCGCACTGGGCCCGCCAGCTCCTCATGACCGAGGCGTTCACGATCGGCGGGGGCACGACCGACATCCAGCTGAACATCATCGGCGAGCGGATACTCGGGCTCCCGCGCGACCCGGACCCGCCCGCGCCCGGAGCCTGACCCGCCGTCGCGCATACCCTGAATAGCCGCAAACTTTGCCGACCGGGCCGGCGGCGCCTTCCCGGCGGCGGCCAAATGCCGCGTTAGCCTTCCCAAGGGCAACTAGCTGGGGGGCTGATGACTGATCCTGCGCAGGCCCAGCACCCGCCGGCTGGGCCGCGGCAGGTGCCGCGGCTGACGGCCACCAGGAAGGCTCGCAGAAACCGACTGCGGCTCCTGGTGCTCACGATCACGTCCGCGCTGACGCTGGTCGCCGCGACCGGTGCGTGGGCGCTGACCAGCTACGTCAGCGGGAGCCTCGGCCGAGTCGACGCCGGCACCACCGGCACGCCGTCGAGCGGTCCGGTCAACATCCTCGTCGCCGGCATCGACACCCGCAGCGGGCTGACCCGCAAGGAGGAAATCGAGCTGCACGTCGGCAACGACGTCGGCCTCAACTCCGACACGCTGATGCTGGTGCACATCGCCGCCAGCCACGACAGCGTCCGGGTCGTCAGCCTGCCGCGCGACTCGTGGGTCAGCATCCCCGGCCACGGCATGAACAAGATCAACGCCGCGCTCGGATTCGGCGGCCCGGCACTCATGGTGCGCACGGTAGAGCAGGCCACCGGCCTCGTCGTCAACGACTATGTCGAGGTCGACTTCCTCGCCTTCGTCAAGGTCATCGACGCACTCGGCGGCGTGAACATCTGCCTGCCGTTCGCGGTCGACGACTCCTACACCGGACTGCATCTGTCGGCCGGCGAGCATCACGTCGACGGGGTGACCGCGCTGAAGTTCGCCCGCGACCGGCACTCGTTCGCCCTGTCGGATCTGACCCGGATCAAGGACCAGCAGCAGCTGCTGTCCTCCATGCTCGCCGAGGCGACCAACTCGGGCGTGCTGGCGAATCCGTTCCGCCTGCAGTCGTTCCTGTCCTCGGTCACGGCCGCGTTCACGGTCGACAAGGGCTTCAACGTCATCCGCCTCGCGGATGAGGTGCGCGGCATCCGGTCGCAGAACATTACGTTCACGACGGTCCCGCTGGCCTCGCTGAACTACGTGACGCCGACCGGCCAGGCCGCGGTGCTGTGGAACAAGCCCGCCGCGGCCGCGCTGTTTGCCCAGCTGCGGAACGACACGCAGCCGCCCAGGCATTCCGGGCACGCGAGCCACCGGCGGCCAAGCAGCAAGCGGTCGAGCAGCCGGGCGCAGGTCTCAGTGGATGTCTACAACGGCACGCTGATCAGCGGCCTGTCGGCGAGTACCGGCCGCGAACTCGCCGGGCTCGGCTTCGGCCTGCACCGAGCGGGCCTGAACTGGCCGCACCATAACGTCGCCAGGACGCTGATCCAGTATCCGCCCGCGCAGGCGGCGGACGCCCGGCTCCTGCACGCGGTGCTGCCGGGCGCGAGCCTGCAGGCGGTCCGGGGCCTCGCCCGCATCCGGCTCGTGCTCGGGACCGCCGGGCACGCAGTGACCGGCGCCCGGCCCGCCGCCACGACGACGGGTACCGCGGCCACGACCGCGGTACCCGTGCAGCAGCGGACTGCGGCGCAGGACGCCTGCCGGTAACCGGGAGGGAACGGGCGGCCGCGCCGCTACTGCGGTCCTGTCCCCTCATCCGGCCCGGTGAAGGGACCAGGAGCGAAGGTAGTGGTGCCGGTGTCCTCGCCGCCCGTGAACGAGCTCGACTGGCCCGGCGGGGAGCCCGGCGGCGGGGCGCCGGGCGCCGGGGAGCCCTGCGGCGGGACAGTCGTCTGGGACTGGTCCGCGGTCAGGTTGAGCCCGTTGGTCTGCTCGAACGTCGAGATCTCGGAAATCAGCGAATCGATCTTGGTCTGGGTGTCCGGGGTGCCGCGGCCAGTCCGGTCCGCGTAGACGAGGGCCCCCAGCTGGCGCAGCATCGTGCCGCCCGACCGCTGGGCCTGAGCCTGGTCAATCCGTGCCTTACCCTCTTGCGCCGCTTCCTGGGCCTTCTGCCCGAGCTGCGAAGCCTGCGCCTTGACCTTGTCCATAAGTCCCATTGCCGCCTCCTGGGCTGGTTTGGGCACTAACGCATCGGCCGAGTGCGCCGAAAGCTCTCACGCCAGGATAGGCCGCAGCCCTCTGGCCGCGTGAGCCGGACAAACCGCGCGAGAGGTTTGGGCCCCCGGCGGGTCAGGTCGCGGCGGCGGCGAGCGCTGCGGCGGCAGCCCGCGACAGCGCCTGGGCGTCGCCGATCACGGTCACCAGGCGGCAGCCGCTGTCGCGGTAGATCCTCGCGATCTCCCCTTCGACGGCGTGGACGCCGACCGGCTTCCCCGCCGCGGCGCACGCTGCCCAGACCCGCTCCAGCGCCGGCCGGAGCACCGGGTCGTGCGGATCGAGCTGGCAGCCAAGGGAATACGACAGATCACGGGGGCCGACGTAGACGCCGTCCACCCCCGGCTGCCGCAGCGTCGCGGGCAGCTCGGTCATCGCGTGCGCGGACTCGACCATGACGACGCACAGCGGCTTCCCGGCGGGCGCGAGCACGCCGCCGGCTGAGCGATACCCGTCCGGCGGATACAGGCAGGCGCCGGCGACCTCGGCGGCCTGTTCGGCGGATTCGACGTTGGGCACGATCACTCCCTCGCAGCCCAGGTCGAGAGCCCGCCCGATGTCCGGCATGGAGGCGTGCCTGACCCGCCCGATCGGGGCCGCGCCAGCGAGCCGGATGGCACTCGTGAGGGCCGGCAGGTCATGCTCGGTCGCCTGTCCGTGCTGGAGGTCGATGACAACGTAGTCGAGGCCGGCTGACGCGAGCGCTCTGGCGCCGATCGGGCTGGCGATGGATATCCAGCCGCCGTACACGGTCTCGCCCGCCCGGACCCGGTCCGCAAATGGGGTGTTCGTCACGGCAGTAGCCAAGCACAACGCCGAGGCGGGGTGCTGGCCGGGCCGGGCCGGTATCCGGCCCGCCTCGCCTCACGCCGCCGGGTTCCCTAGTCCGCTGCCGAGCAGCGTGCCGTTCGCGCTGTAGGCGGCCCAGCCGACGATCCGCTTCGCGGAGTTCGCGACCGCGAAGTAGCTGGTGCCGTCCACGCTCACAACCGGGGTGCGGACGGTCGAGCCGCCGGACATCTGGAGCCGCAGGTAGGCCACGTCCGAGCGCGCCTGGCCGACGTCGACCGGCCCGGATCCGAACATGAACGCCTGCCTCAGGCTGAGTGCGCGGACCGGCGTGCTCACCTGGCTGCAGCCGCTGGTCCAGCCCGAAGGCGGCGTGGTCACCACGACGCAGATGCCCCAGATACCCGCGTACGCCACGGCCGACCAGTGCTGGCCGCCGACCACGCCCGATCCGATCCGCCCGGTGGCCCGCGGGAGGCTGGGCTGATCGGGCCTCAGCCAGACATTGAAGATGGCCTCGCCGCGGTAGCTGAACGGCACCGCGTAGGAGAGCACCACGCCGCTGCCGTTAGCGGCTAGCTCGCTCACGCCCAGGCCCACCGGCAGCACGAACGCGATGTAACGCTGGCCCTGCCAGACCTGCGGGTGCAGGACGATGACCTTCCCGTTGGCGAGCAGCAGGGTGAAGTCGCGCACCTGGGCGGCCACGGTCCCGACGTAGGCGAGATCGCCGGCGCCGTCACCGCTGGACACGAACCCGGCCGGGTTCTCCACCGGGGCAACCGGCATGATCGGGAACCTCGCGCCGAATCTCGCCGCGACGTCGGCGCCCGTACCACTCACCGTCGCCTGCCAGCGCTTGCCGTCCACGCTGCCGGTCGCGATCACCCCGGGCCGGGCGCCCTTGCCCGGCGCGCTGACGGTCACCGAGTACGGCCTGAGCTTGCTCGCCGGCGGCAGCGTCCGGCCCGAATGCAGCACCGCCGGAATCCCCGCGGCCGCGCCGATGACCACGGCCACGCCCACGCCCGCCGAGACCCAGCGGCGCATCCTGATACCCGCGCCCCGCCGGACCGCGGTCGCGACCGGCGCCGGCCCGGTCTCGATCCCGTCGAGCAGGCCCCCGAGCCGTTCGCGGAGCTCCCGTTCCTCCTGAATGCTCACAGCACACCCCCCTCGAGCGCCACGCTGGCCCGCAGCTTGGCCAGACCGCGCGCGGCCTGGCTCTTGACGTTGCCGACCGAGCAGCCGAGCACGGCCGCAGTCTGCGTCTCGGACATGTCGAGCCAGTACCGGAGCACCACCGCCGCGCGCTGCCCGTAGGACAGCTGCAGCAGCGCCTCGATCAGTACCGCCCGGTCGTCTCGCCGGTCGGCGGAAGCCGCGAGGTTCGGCATCGAGTCGGTGAGCAGCTCGCTGACCCGCGTCTTGCGGAACCGGTCCCGGTTGGCGTTCACCACGATGCGCCGCACGTAAGCGTCCGGGTCATCGGCCTTGCGCACCCGCGACCACGACGCGTAGGCCCGCGCGAACGCCGTCTGGGCCAGGTCCTCGGCGAGCTGCAGGTCGCCGGTCAGGCCGTAGCCGAGCCGCACGAGCTGAGCCCAGCGGCCCTGCATGAACTCGCTGAACTCTTCATCAGCTTTCGCGTCCACGGCCACCTCCTCACCCGCAGAGACCGCAGACCGGTTCTGGACCGTTGCATGGGTTCGGAACGAGCGTGAGCGGGGCGGGCGGCAGTCCGCAAGTGCTACGAGCCAGCGAGCCGGGCCCGGGCCGCGCGGATGCGCCGCAGGGTCTCTTCCTCGCCGAGGACCTGCAGGGACTCGAACAGCGGCAGGCCGACCGTGCGGCCGGTCACCGCGACGCGGACCGGGGCCTGGGCCTTGCCCAGCGACAGCCCGAACTTCGCGCCGACCTCCTCCAGCGCCTCGCGCAGCTCCGCTGCCCGCCACGGCACGTGGGCATACGCCACCGCGGTCGCGGCCAGGACCTCGGCCGCGGGGTCTTTCATCGCCTTCGCCCAGGACGCCTCGTCGAAGACCGGGTCGGGCAGGAACGCGAAGTCGACCATGGCGACGACATCCGGCAGCAGGGCGACCCTGGTCTGCGCCAGCGGCGCGAGCTCGGCGAACACCTTGGGGTCGAACCGGTCGGGCGGCCACGGCGCGGCCTGGGGCGTCAGCCATGGCTGGCACCGGGCGATGAAGTCCTCCGGCGACAGAGCGCGGATGTACTCGCCGTTGAACGCGCGGAGCTTCTTCACGTCGAAGAACGCCGGCGCCGGGTTCACGTCCTCGATCCGGAACTCCGCCACCATCTCGTCGAAGGGAATGATCTCCCGGTCGTCCTTCGGGCCCCAGCCGAGCAGCATGAGGTAGTTGCGCATCGCCTCCGGCAGGTAGCCCTCGTCCCTGAAGTCCTCCAGGGCGACCTTGTCCCGGCGCTTCGACATCTTCTGCCGCTTCTCATTCACGACGATCGGCAGGTGACCCCAGACGGGCACCTGGTGCCCGAGCGCCTCGAAGAGCAGCTGCTGCTTCGGCGAGTTCGGCAGGTGCTCTTCGCTGCGCAGCACGTGCGTGATGCGCTGGTCGATGTCGTCAACCACGTTCGCCAGCAGGAACAGCACCGATCCGTTACTGCGGGCCAGCACGAAGTCCTCGATGGTGGAGTTCTCGAAGACGGTCCGCCCGCGGACCAGGTCGTTGACCACGGTCGCGCCTTCGTCCGGCGCGCGGAAGCGCAGGGCCCGGCCCGGTCCCGGCCCGAGGCCACGGTCCCGGCAGTAGCCGTCGTAGCCGCGGTGCTGATCACCGGTCCTGGCGATCACGTCCGCGCGAGTGCAGTCGCAGTAATAGGCCCGGCCCTGCTCGTAGAGGCGCTGGGCGGCCTCGGTGTGCCTGGCCAGGTTGTCGGACTGCAGGAACGGGCCCTCGTACTGGCTGGCGTCGATGCCGAGCCAGTCCAGGGCGCTGACGATGCCGGCGATCCACTCGGGCCGGTTGCGCTCGGCGTCGGTGTCCTCGATCCGCAGCACCAGAGCGCCGCCGGTATTGCGCGCGATGGCCCAGTTGAACAGCACCGACCGTGCCCCGCCGACATGGAAGTATCCGGTCGGCGACGGCGCGAACCGCAGGCGAACGTCAGGACCCCAGCTAGTCACGGCAGTCGAGTTTAGCCGGACGGTCGACGGCGGGTCGGCGCGGCCAGGAGCGCGGGCGGCACCAGCGCCAGCGGGACCATGGCCCAGGTGAGCCCGAGGTGCTGGGCGAGCAGGCCGACGGCGAGCGGGCCGAGCCCGCCGGCCAGCCCGGCGACACTGCCCAGCGACACCGCCAGGCCGCTGCGGCCGGGCAGGCTGCGGAACAGCTCGGCCTTCAGCACCGGGTACCAGGGCGCGGTCGCGATGCTCAGGGCCGCGAGCAAGCCGAGCTTGGCGCCGAGGCCCGGCACCAGCAGGAACGACGGGAACAGGAGGCCGGCCGCCAGCGCGCTCGCGCGCAGCACCCGCAGCGGATCGAACCGCTCCAGCACGGCGATGAGCAGGGCATCGCCTGCCAGGCCGGCACCCAGCCGCACGGCCACGCCCAGGGCGGCGACCGCGGGGGTCGCGTGCGCCTCGCCGACCAGGTACAGCGCGAGGAAGGCGCTGAACACGTCCAGCAGGAGGTCCGACACCTCCAGGAGGGTCAGCCAGCGGAGCGCGCCCGCCCGCCACGTGATCCGGATGGCCGTCCGCGTGCCGGGCCAGCGGTCTTCATCGACAGCTTCCTCTGCCGTCCCGGCGCCCGGCCGGGCCGCGGCGACGGCGAGCCAGCTGGCCGCGCCCGCCGCCGCGACGAGCCCGAACGCAACCCGCCAGCTCGCGCCGGCCACGAGGACCGCGGCCACAACGAGCGGGCCGGCCACGTCGCCGACCGATCCGGCCAGCGTCCAGCGCGCCATGAGCTGGGCGCGGCGGTCCGGGTCGGCGTCCAGCAGAGCGGACTGAGTGAGGCTGACGAACGTCCCCGAGGCGGGGAAGAAGACGACCATCGCCGCGAGCAGGACCAGGAACGCGGGGGCGAGTGCCATACCGGCGATGGCCGCGACGAACACCAGGCCGCCCGCGAGGATGAACCGGCGACGGCGCAGCCCCGTTCCGCTCAGCACTCCGACTGGCGCCTCGATGAGGCTGCCGAGCAGAAGCGGTATCGCGGCCAGCAGGCCTACCTGGACATAACTGAGGCCGAGGTCATGGCGGATCAGGGGCATCGCCGCGCTCTTGGTGCCATCGACCAGCTCGTCGGCGAACTCAACTGCCATCGCGGCCAGCAGCCCGGCGAGGGCGGGCGGCGCGGTGCGTATCAGGGCGGATCTCATGCGGCTTCCTTCCTCATCGTGACGGTTGTGGTCCACGACGAGGAAGGCGGCGCGCGAGCCGCTAGCTCAGGTCACAGTCAAAGGAAGCCCATGCGGTGATGATAGCCCGCGCATCTCTCGAAAGAGATGTTCCGAAGGCCTTGCGGAACACTCGTTTCGAAGCTATTGTTTCGAAAGAAGCCTTCCGAGAACGGAAACTCAAGGAGAACACGATGTTCCGACGGACCAGCACCCGCACCGCCCGCATCCACTTCGCCGGCCAGAAGCCGCAGGCGAGCCGCAGCGCCACCCTCTCCCTGGCCACGCCGATCCGCCGCTCCTAAGAGCGAGACGTGGCGCATCCAGAGGCTGGTCTCCGCGCAGGCGCAGATCCGAGCTAGCTGCCAGCCGGCAGCTCGGGCGTGGGTGATGAGCTCGCGATCTGCGCCTTGAGCGCGGCCAGCTCCTTGTCCACCTCGGCGGACTGGCCGGCCTCGTCCAGTTCCTTCTGAATGTCGTCGGTACTGCCGCCCACGTCCTCGAGCACACCGGACTGCAGCAGCTCGTCCATGGCGCCGGCCCTGGCCTGCATGTTCGCGATCTTGTCCTGGGCCCGCTGCAGCTCGGCTCCCGCATCCCCGAACGTCGTCGAGATGCCGGTGGCGGACTCGTTCACCGAGGTCTCCGCCGATGCGGCCGTGTACTGCGCCTTCATCACTTCCTTCTGGCTGCGGAAGTTATTGACCCGCTGCTGCAGCGCGCTGAGCGTCTGCTCCATCTTCTGCTCGTGCTCGGTCAGCTCCTGGCGCTGCGAGTCCAGGCCCGCGACCTGCTGCTGGGCAGCGGCCTTGCGGTTGAGCGCCTCCCTGGCCAGGTCCTCCTTGCCCTGCGCCAGCGCCGCCTTGGCCTGGTCGTTCAGGTGGTCGACCGAGTGCTGCAGCTGCTGCTCCTGGAGCTCGATCTGCTTGCGGGACGCGGCGATGTCCACGAGCGCCCGGCGAACATTGGTGATCTGGTCGAGCATCTGCTCGTAGGAGTAGTCGAGCATCTCGTCTGGCCGCTCGGCCGCGTCGAGTGCCTTATTGGCCTTGGCGGAGACAATGTCGTGCGCACGCTGGAAGAGTGACATGTCGTCCAGGCTACGCCCGGCCCGCCTGGCTTTCCGTCCGTGCGGCGGAGCAGGGCAGGTGATGCGGTAACGTGGCCGCGGTCTCGTCGGGGGGCCGGAAGGGAAGCCGAACTGTGCCGCGCTATCGCCGGGTCCTGGTCAAGCTGAGCGGCGAGGCTCTCGCCGGGGCCGGCAGCACCGGGGTCGATCCCGATGCGCTGGCCATGATCGCTGATGAGGTGCTATCCCTCCACGACCTAGGCGTTCAGGTCGCCGTCGTCGTCGGCGGCGGCAACTTCTTCCGCGGCCGGATGGCCGAGGGATGGGGCATCGGACGGGCCGAGGCCGACAACATCGGCATGCTCGGGACGGTCATGAACGCCCTGATGCTGCGCGGGGCGCTGACCGCCAGGACCGAGGCCGACATCCGGGTGATGACGGCGATCCCGATGCAGAGCGTGGCCGAGCCGTTCATCCGCCTGCGGGCGATCCGGCACCTGGAAAACGGCGCGATCGTGCTGCTCGCCGGCGGCATCGGCCAGCCCTACGTGACTACTGACTATCCCGCGGTCCAGCGCGCGCTCGAGCTGGAGACGGACACCCTCCTCGTGGCCAAGCGCGGCGTCGACGGCGTCTACGACTCCGATCCGCGGACGAATCCCGGCGCGGTCAGGTACTCGAAGCTGACCTACTCCGAGGCTCTCGCGCTCGGCGTGCGGGTCATGGACACCAGCGCTTTTGTCCTCGCCAACGAGCAGGGCCTGACGATGCACGTCTTTGATGTCGGCGCCGTCGGGGTGATGCGCAAGATCTGCGAGGGCGCCGACCTGGGCACCGTCATTTCCGTCGCTTAACGTAATCGCACCATTCCCCTGCGTTAGCAAATCTGGCTTCCGGCCTTCACGGCAGACAATCGTCTCGTTCCGTAGGCGAGGCCCACACGTTGTCCCCTACCTTGGCTTCCGGGGTGTCGACAGGGTCCTGGCGGCCGCCCGCCGAGGCAGTGAGATGCTGGTCCAGCGCGAGCCTGGCGGGCCTTCGTTTCGGCTTGAATTGGGCAACTATGGGTTATAGTTAGGTAATTTCGTGTGACGGCAATCCAGGTTGGGCATGAACTGACACGCGCATGCCCGCGGAGACGCTCCAGGGGCCTGAGTGGCACGACGGCCACGCGGCATGACGGCGTAGCTACGATTCGGGGACCACAAGCTTGACTAGTGTGATCTGGCTCACTCTCGCGATCAGCGCGGTCGCGACTGTTGCTGCGGCCTACTCCCGGAACCGCGTCCCCGTCCGGATCTCGATCATTATCGGCGCCGCAGTGCGGGTCGTCTTCGCGCTCATGGTCTCGCAGCGTTACACGCCGAAGGACACGCGCCTCTACTTCAAGGACACCGCGCTGCTCGTGCTGGCGGGCAAGGAGCCGCTCCAGCATCTGCCCGGCCGGGAGTGGAACTTCCTCGAGCTCATGCCGTATATCCACGCGCTCGAGTACAAGCTCGGCCTGTCGTGGGTCTACGCGGAGAAGATCGCCCCGATCATCGCGGACGTCGTGATCATCTGGCTGGTCTCCAAGCTCGCCACCAAGGACGCGCCGACCCGTGCGCTTCAGTACGCTCTCAACCCGCTGTCGCTGCTCGTGGTCAGCCTGCACGGGCAGGTCGAGCCGGTCGCGCTGGCGTTCGCTCTTGGCGGCATCCTGCTGCTGAAGCGGGACCACCCCGTGCTTGCCGGAGTGCTTCTCGGCGCCGCGGTAGCGGCCAAAACCTGGCCGGTGATCATCCTCCTAGCGGTGCTACCCCTCACGCAGCCCAAGCGAATTGCCCAGATCGTGGGCGGGTCCCTGATTGTCCCGATGGCCTGCCTGTACTCAGGCGTGGTGTTCCTGAATACGAACATCGTGCACTCGGTCGCCCGGCTGCTCAGCTACGCCGGTTACGTGCGCCTGTGGACGTGGTCGGGCACCGTGCTGCTGCTCAGCAAGACGAACATCGCCGGCTACTACTCACCGCTCAGCAGCACCGGCACCGCCTTCATCATCATCGGCGTGGCCGTGGCCCTGTACCTGCTCCGGCGGCATCCGCCCGAGATGCGCGCGCTTGGCGCGCTCTGCGCGGTGCTGATCTGCACCGCCGGTTTCGGGCCCCAGTACCTGCTCTGGGTGCTCCCGCTGGCCTTCGCCCTGTCGAGCGACAAGTGGCGGAATTGGTACGTGGCGGCGGCTGCGGGCTGGGCTGCCATCTTCTACCTGCCGCCGTTCACGCCGGATAACTCCTACGGGTTCCTGCGCGGGCTGTCATGGTTCCCGGCCGCACTGCTCGTCGCCATCTTCTACGAGGTGTACCGGCAGAAACCGGATGAGCTCTCCAGTGTCCCTGAGGCACCCCTCCGGGACCCGGTCCCGGCTGACACCGAGGTCGGCATGCCGCTGTCGTTCCCGCCGGTCGCGAGTCTTCCGTCCGAGGACGTGTCGGCGGCAAGCTGACCGAGCCCGGGCCGCCCGTCGGCTATCGCAGCCGCTTCGGCCGGGCTAGCCTGGAAGCGGGCGGCGAGGCACTATCGCCACGGTCTACGGCAGCTTGCGGGAGCACGGATGATGGGAATGAGCTCCTCGATCAGGATCGGGGTGCCGACGGCCACCGACCCCGCAGGGCTGCACGGTCAGGGGTACTGGTGGATCACCGGGAACGCCCGGCCGGCCCTCGTGCCCGAGCGCAGGAAGCGGGTCCGCCGTCGTAAGCGCATCAAGGCCGGCCCCGACGCCAGTTGAGCCGTAGCGTCTCCCCGCACGCCAGGCATTCCAGCTCGGTATCCGCCGAGGGCTCAGCCAGCCAGAATTCGAGGTCCGCGCCGCAGCCCGGGCAGGGAACCGAAGACGGCTCGGGCGGGCCGTACACCTCCTCGAATCGGGCCAGGTAGGTCGCGAGCGGCTCCAGCGACATCGCCTCGCGGCGGGCGTCGACGCTCGCGGGCGAGCCGAGGCTCATCGGGGCCCAGACGCCCTCCCGTCCGGCGACCTGGGTGCCGTACTCCTGCGGTGCGCCCTCGGCGATGAGCACGCGATCGGTGAGATAGGCAACCTGCCGCCGGGTGGCCTGGCCCTGTTCCGCGGCGGCCGTCAGCAACTCCAGGCACCGGCGCTGGAACGCGGGGTCGGCGTCGGCATGCTGCACGAGCAGCCAGGCGGCGTGCGCGCCGTCCTCGCCGACGACCGAGTGGCCCGGCCAGCCGATTCTCCCGACCAGCTCACGCAGCCAGGGCAGGTTGGCGGCATCGACGGCCGCAGCCTCATGGGCCTTGAAGGACCGGCGCGCAGCCTGATCAAGGTCGGCGCGGCGGAGGAGTTCGGCCCTGGTATCCGTCTCCATGCACTCAGGATGCCGCGTTTTCGCTAGCGTGCGAACATGAGGAAGCTGGTGTTCATGATGTCGGTCTCCGTGGACGGCTTCTTCGAGGGGCCGGACGGCGAGCTCGACTGGCAGCGGGTCGATGAGGAGCTGCATCAGCACTTCAACGACTGGCTGGGGCGCGCAGGCGGCTTCCTGGACGGCCGGGTGACCTATGAGAACATGGCCGGGTTCTGGCCCACGGCCGACGCTAATCCGGCGAACTCGCAGGTCATGCGGGACTTCGCCCGGATCTGGCGGGACATGCCGAAGATCGTTTACTCGCACACGCTCGAGCACGCGGGCTGGAACACGACGATCGTACGGGAGGTCGTCCCCGAGCAGGTCCTGGCGCTCAAGGCGCAGCCGGGCGGCGACCTCGTCCTCGGCGGGGCGGACCTGGCCGCCACGTTCATGGAGCACGACCTGATCGATGAGTACCGGCTGTACGTACAGCCCATCCTGCTCGGCGCGGGCCATCTGACGTTCCGGCCGTCGGCGGGCCGGGTCGGGCGGCTCGTGCTCGCCGAGACGCGGACGTTCGGAAGCGGGGTTGTCCTCCTGCGGTATGAGCGAGCCCCACTGGCATGATGGCCGCATGACCGTGACCGCCGATTTCTCGGCCATCCCGGAGCGCGAGCAGCCGGCCGAGATCGAGTTGCTGTGCGACGCCATGGAGGCAGCCGACCGGGACGGCCGGTATTCGCGGCTGACCGTCGAGCGGCCGTGGTCGGCGCATAACCCAGTGCTGGAAAGCGAGTTCGCCTCGCCGAGCGCGATCCGCTGGTACCTCAACCGGGAGCTCGGCCGGCTGGCGGCGGCCGGCGCGCGCATCTCGGTCAGTCCCGGGAGGGAGGCGCTTGACCTCCATGACCCCGGTATCGGCCTGGCCGTCGATGAGACCAGCTGGGACCTGCGCCGCAAGAAGCTGTTCCTGTTCGGGCCGGAGCGGATGGCCCTATCCATCGACCGGCTGAAGCATTACACGGGCACGCCGGCCGAGCAGTTCCAGCGCTACGTCCTGCTCACGAACTACTCCTGGCACATCGAGGAGTTCCGCGCCATCCTGCCCGGTGCCGTCGGCCCGGAAGCCGAGGGCCGGCAGATGCCCGCGTGGCACTACGAGCTCCCTGGCCGCGCCGGCGTGACCATGATCAATATTGGCGTGGGACCGTCGAACGCCAAGACGCTGACCGACCACCTCGCGGTCCTGCGCCCGGACCTGGTCCTGATGATCGGGCACTGCGGCGGCCTTCGCAACCACCAGGAGATCGGCGACCTCGTGCTGGCGACTGCCTACATGCGCGACGACCGCGTCCTGGACGACGTCCTGCCGTTGTCCGTGCCGGTGGTGTCCAACCACACGCTGAACACCCTGCTACGCGACGAGGTCGCCGCCCGCGGCCTGCGCAGCCGGATGGGGATCGTCTTCACGACCGCCAACCGGAACTGGGAGCTGCAGCTCACCACCGTGGCTGACCGGCTGCGGCTGTCCAGGGCGGTGGCTGTCGACATGGAGTCAGCCACGGTCGCGGCCAACGGCTTCCGGTACCGGATACCCACGGCCACACTGCTTGCGGTCAGCGACAAGCCGCTGCACGCCAGTCCGAAGATCAGCGACGACGCGCAGAGCTTCTACGCCGCGACCCGCCGCCATCACGTGGAGATCGCGATCTCGGTGGCCGAGAAGGTCAGGAAGCAGTATCCGGGCGGGCTGCCGACGGCCGACATCCGCTCCTCCGACGAGCCGCTGCTCGGCCTTACCGATCCGAGTCAGCCGTAGCGGCCAGCACGCGCTCGATGCCCTGGCGGACGAAGGAGCGCGCCAGCTCCCCGCGCCGGGTCCGCCAGCTGTCCCCGACCGGCGGCGGCTGCGCGTCGTATCGGCGCTGGTAGATGTCGCGGACGACGTCGGCCGGGGCGCCGAGCCGTCCGAGGACGTCAAAGGCCTCGCGCTTGCTGATGAGCCGGCCATCCTGCAGGGTCACGCTGGCGCGCGCGAGGGTCAGGAAGCCGAGGTCGACCCAGACCTCGCGCAGCCAGAGGTGTGGGACCTCGGTTCGCGGATGCCAGAAATCGCTGAGGTCGGCGCGGACATAGTCCGCCAGCTGGCGGTCAGAAACCGGCGGCACGACCTCGCGCGGGTCCGGGCCGTACAGGGCCAGCCCGCCGGCTTGCAGCTCGCGCCGGCTCAGGACCGAGACCCGCCGGTCGAACATCTCGCTCATCGCCCAGGTCGCATGAACCCGGCTGACGTCGGCCAGCTCGGCGGCGGCCACGTACGTGCAGTGCAGCAGTTCCGCCAGCGGCTCGTCCGCGGCCAGGGCCTCGTGGACCAGCTGAAGCTCCTGCCGCTGCTGGTCGCTGACCGGTTCCCCGACAAGCGCGATCAGATCCAGGTCGCTGCGCCCCGGCTGGAAATCCCCGAGCGCAAGCGAGCCATGCGCCCAGAGCGCGGTCAGCCGGACAACGCGGCCGATGTCGGCGGTGAACCGGTCCAGGAGCGGGCGGACCTGATCATGGCCGGACGCCGGACCGTGGCTTTCCGTGCTCATCTGACTCCTGCGACGTTGTGGCCTTCACGCTGATTGTCTCTTGTATCGCCGGCCCGGCCATCAGCCGCCCTCGGGTAGCGTCCTTGCCGTGGCGGAGCGATGTGGCCCGGCGGCCGAGAACCTGGGCTGGCGGTTCGCGAAGCTCTGGACGGCCAGCACGACGTCCGCTCTGGGCACCGGCCTCGCCACGATCGCGGCCCCGCTCTTTGTCGCGGAGCACACCCGGAGCCCGCTGATCGTGTCGGCCACGGCCGGCGTGGCGTGGGTACCCTGGCTCCTCTTCGCGCTGCCGGGCGGCGTCCTTGTGGACCGGGTCGACCGGCGCCGGCTGATGGTGGCGATCGACTGGATCCGCGTCGGGGCCATGGCGGTCCTCGCCACCGCCTTGCTCACCGGGCGAGCCGGCATCGCCCTGCTCGATGCCGTGCTCTTCGTCACGAACTCGGGCGAGGTCATCTTCCGGTCGGCGAGCCAGGCCATGATTCCCGCCGTCGTGCCCCGCGAGCGCCTGGAGCGCGCGAACGGCTGGCTCGTGGGCGGCACCACCCTCATGCAGCAGATGATCGCCGGGCCGCTCGGCGGATTCCTGTTTGTCGTGGCGGCGTGCGTCCCGTTCTTCGTCAACGCGGCAACGTATGCCGCCAGCGCTGTCCTCGTCGGCCTGGTCGCCGGGTCCTACCGGGCGACGCACGCCGGGGCCGCGGGCGATCCGAAGCCGGGAGCGCACCCGGTCCTGGCCGAGCTGGCCGACGGGTTCCGGTGGCTGGCAGGCCAGCGGGTGCTGCGGACGATGACCGTGCTCATCGGGCTGCTGAACCTGACTCTGGTGGCCGCGACCGCGGTACTGGTTCTCCTCGTCAAGGAACGGCTCCACCTGGGGCCGGTCGGCTACGGGGCGCTGTTCACCTGCCTGGCGGTCGGCGGACTGCTCGGGTCGGCGTGCGGGGACTGGCTCATCAGGAAGGTGACGGCGACCTGGACGATCCGGATCGGCCTGCTGATCGAGGCGGGACTGCACCTCGCCCTGGCGACGTCGCGCAGCAGCTACGTGGTCGGCTTCATGCTGTTCGCGTTCGGGATCCACGGCGCCCTGTGGACGATCGTCAGCAACTCGCTGCGGCAGCGGCTGACCCCGCCGGAGATGCTCGGCCGGGTCGCCAGCACGAGCCTGTTCATCGCGGCGGGCGGCAACTGCATCGGGGCCGTGCTCGGCGGCGTGATCGCCACCAACTTCGGGCTGACGGCACCGTACTGGGTTGGCTTCGTCGTCGCGGTCGTCGTCTCGGCAGTCACCTGGCGGGTCTTCAGCCGCGCTACCGTCGCGGAGGCCTACGCGGAGCCAGCCCGGGGCGAGGAGTCCGCCGGCCTGTCAGTATCAACACTAAGTTGACAACGAATAGTTGATAGGCCAGCGTGGCCGACATGGAGCACCCCGACGCTGATCAGGCCGCGGGCGCGCGGGAGAGCCAGGCACGCGGGCAGTTGCTGCACGCTGGCGCCGCCTCCCTGCCGCGGCCGCCGTGGCTGCCCGCGCGGCAGCCGCCCGCGGCTGCTGACCTGGTCCATTGGGCTCTCTGGCGCGCGAGCACCGGCGACATCGGGGAGGAAGCCCTGCTCGCAGCGCTGGCCCTGCTGCCCGCGGCCCGGGCCGAGATGGATCAGATCGAGGCGGCCATGCTGCTGACGGCGCGGTCGGCCGGCCTGTCCTGGCCGCGGATTTCCCGCGCCATGGGCCTGGCATCGGCCCAGGGAGCGCAGCAGAGATTTGACCGGGTCGCCGGCCGAGTCGAGAGACGAGACGGGCCGTGACCCGCCCGTCGGACCCCGAGGACCTGGCGGTGCACGGGATCCGGGTACTCGCCTTCCCGACCGCATCGCGCATTGCCAGCCGGTTCGGACTCGACCCCGGGGCCACGCGGGAGAGCCTGCTGGACTTCGAGGCCAGGGGGTGGGCGCGTGCCACCAGCTTCGCCGGCAGCTCGGGCTGGTCGCTGACCGAGGACGAGCGGGCCGAGGACGAGCGCCGACTGTCCGCCGAGCTCGGCCGGGCCCGAGTCCGGGACGAGGTAGCGCGGGCCCACGCTAGTTTCGTTCCGCTCAATGCCGACGCGGCTGGATCCGATGGCGCTCAACGATCATTCCGACTGGCGCTCTGACTCGCGCGTGCTGAGGATCCTGTCGTCGGTCGAGGCCTCGTTCCGGCAGGTATGCGATCAGCTCACCGGGTGCCTGGCCCGCTTCGATGGCTACGCCGAGACGTACCGTGCCGCGCTCGGGATACCGCGGGGCGGGAAGGATCCTTGACGAGATTAGTACGCTCGTACTAATCTCGCATCATGCGTACTAACAGTACCGCTCCAGCAGGCGCGGCGAGCACGTTCACGCAGATCAAGCGGCGTGATCAGCTGGTCGCCTGTGCGATCGACGCGATCGTCGAGGTGGGCTTCGCCCGCGCCTCCGTGGCGGAAGTAGCGCGCCGTGCCGGGGTCAGCAAGGGAGTGGTGACCTACCACTTCGCCGCCAAGGATGAGCTGATCCGCGCGGTCATCGCCGACGTGCTCGCTTCGATGAGTGAGTACCTGGAGCCGCGGCTGCTCGCCGCCGACCCCGTGCAGCACCCCGAGCGGTTCATCGCGCCGTACATCACCGGGTGGATTGGCTGCTACCGGGCTCTGTCCCATCAGCTGCTCGCCCTGGTCGGCATTTACAACAACTTCAGGGACGAGTCGGGGCTGCCGAGCCCGGAATTCGACGCCCGCGCGCGCGACATCGAGATCGTCACGCACGTGCTGGAGCACGGCCAGGCGGACGGCGGCCTCGGTTCCTTCGACCCCCGAGTGATCGCCACGGTCATGAAGGCCGCGCTGGACGACCTGCTGACCCAGTACGCGGCCAATCCGGACATGGACCTAGAGGCCTATGGCGCTCACCTCGTGGCGCTGTTCGAGCGGGCCACGCAGCCAGCCACAGACATCAAGGAGTAAGAGATGGAACCCTACTTTGCCACCCATCACATCGCGGGCTTAATCCTGCTGGTCATCGTTCAGGCCTGGGGAGTGATGGAGCTCAGCCAGATCTCCCAGGAACGGCGATCCGATGGCCCGACCAAGGTCGACGGGGCCGCCTGGAGGATCACCATGATCGCCTGCCTGCTCGCCACCTTCGGCTTTCCTTACCTGGCGACACACCTGGTCCCCTCTGCCCAGTTGCGGCCCGGAGCCGTTTGGTGCGCTGTCGGGATCGTGATCCTGCTGGGCGGGCTGGTGCTGCGCGGCTGGTCGTTCAAGGTTCTCGGCGAGTACTTCACGCACACCGTCATGGTCAGCTCCGACCAGCCGGTGATCACCTCCGGCCCGTACCGACTGCTCCGCCATCCGAGCTACACCGGGATCCTTCTGGCCTCGGTCGGCGCGGGCCTAGCCTCCGCGAACTGGCTCGCCCTGATCGGCGTGACCCTGCTGACGCTCACGCCGCTGCTGTGGCGCATTCGCGTCGAAGAGCACGCGCTCCTGGCAACCGTCGGTGACCGGTATCGCAGCTACACCGCGCAGCACAAGCGCATGGTCCCGCTCGTCTGGTAAGAAGTCGGCAGGCATCGAGGTCGCCAGCGAGCCCCTGGCTCCGTAATTAGGCGTCCTGGAAGATGCCGAAGGCATTGCCCGCCGGGTCGCGGAACACCGCGGTCTTCATCCCGTCGTCAACGCCGTCGTACCGGGCAGTGCGCGAGGCCTTCTTGAGCGCGTCCAGCCCTGGATCGGAGATGACCGACCCGCCGAGCGCCTCGACGCGGCCGAGTGTCTGGTCGACGTCGGCCACTCGCGCGTAGGTGATCGTCCAGCGAGACGCCTCGCCCCCGCCGATCCCGCCCATGATGCCGCGCTCGGTGCCCGTGTTGGCCACCGCGTAGGCAGGGGCACCGCTGACCTCTATCGTCCAGCCGAAGAGATCCGCATAGAACTGCTGAGTTCGCGCCGGGTCTGACCCGAGGATCTCGAACCACGTGACCGGGGCTCCCGACCCCTCCGACGGCGCCGGCTCGTCGTCCTCGGCCGATACCGCGGGCGCCTTCACCAGCCCGACCAGCAGCCCATCGAGGTCGGTGAACATGGCAATGGTCACGGCCCCGCCGAAGTCGGTAACCGGCATGACGGTCGTACCGCCGAGCGCACTGGCCTTGTCGAGCATCACCTGCGGGTCCTCCGCCTCAACGTAGAACGCCGACCATGGCTCGCCCGTCTGGCTGCGGCCGATTCCGCCATTGATGCCCTCGCCGCCGCGAGTGTCCGCCATCGTGTAGCCGCTCCCGGCGAAGCCTTCAAGGCCCCACCCGAATAGCTCTCCGTAGAACGCAACCAGCGGCCCGGCGTCCGCAGCGCCAACCTCGAAATGCACGACTGGGTTTCCCACTGCGCTGACTCCTTCGTCGCGGGGCAGTCAAGTCGGTGAATCTACGCATTGTCGCAACCACACGCCATTTCTGCCCCGGTTGACCGCGCGCCGCGCCCGGTTTCCGGCGGTCGCGGTGTCTGTATCAGCAGCAGCTAACAACCGGAGGTGATCCCGTCATGGGAAAGATCATCATTAGCGAGAACGTCTCGCTCGATGGAGTCGTCCAGGATCCGATGGGCGATGAGGGCTTTAAGCGCGGCGGCTGGTTCCTGGAGACCAGCGACAAGGACCGCGAGGAGTGGTTCAAGATCGAAACCGACGAGGCGATGGCGACGCAGGCCCTGCTGCTCGGCCGCCGGAGCGATGAGTGGTTCGCCGCGCGCTGGGAGTCCCGGACCGGCGCGTGGGCGGACAGGCTGAACGGCATGCCCAAGTTCGTTGTTTCGTCCACCATCGAGGAGCCCAGGTGGCGCAACTCGACGGTCCTGAGCGGCGATGTGGTGGCCGCCGTGGCCAGGCTGAAGCAGCAGATCGACGGGGACATCGTCGTCTACGCGAGCACCCAGCTCGCGCACACGCTTCTCGAGCACGACCTCGTCGATGAGCTGCGGCTGACGGTCTACCCGGTCGTGCTCGGCGCCGGCGAGCGCCTTTTCGGCGAGACCACCGACAAGAAGCCCCTGCGTCTTGTCGATGTCCGGACCCTCGGGGACAACCTGACCTTCGTCACCTACGAGGTCGTCCGGCCGGCTGGCTGACCGCGGTACCGCGCTCCGGGCGGCTGCGGTGGCGGATAGCCGCCCGGAGCGCAGGCCCGCGGACCGGCTGCCCGGCATCCGGCCGCGGGGCGATATCGTCCAGGCGTCAGGACGACCTAGGCCGGGAGGACGTGCCGTGCCCGCAACGCTGCAGATCATCAACGCCCGGCTGCTGGAGCCTGCAACCGGGCAGCTGACCCCGGCGGCCTGGATTGAGATCTCCGGCGACCGGATCTCGGCGGCGAGTACGGGCGCGCCGCCTGAGCCCAGCGGAGCGCAGGTCATCGATGCGGCGACGGCGACGGTACTGCCCGGTCTGATCGATGCCCACGTGCACCTGACCGCCACCAGCCTCGATTCAGCGGACATGACGTCCTGGACGCCGGGATACGCGACCGTCAGAGGGCTGGCCGCCGCCGGGCGGATGCTGCGGCGCGGCTTCACGACCGTCCGCGACGTCGGCGGCGCCGATCACGGCATGGCCCGAGCCATTGACGAGGGCCTGGCCGAGGGACCACGAGTCTTCTTCGGCGGCAAGGCGCTGTCGCAAACCGGCGGGCACGGCGACGCGCGCGGGCTGGACGATGACCATGTTCCCTGGTGCCAGCACCGGCCCGGCTTCGCCCGGATCGCCGACGGCGTCGACGCGGTCCGGATCGCGGCCAGGGACGAGTTCCGCAAGGGCGCGTCGCACCTCAAGATGTGCGTGTCGGGCGGGGTGGCCTCGCCGCACGACGAGATCTCGGACGTTCAGTACAGCGCGGACGAGCTTCGCGCGGCAGTCGAGGAAGCAGACAACCACGGCCGGTATGTGACCGTCCACGCCTACCACCCGCGGGCGATCAGTCATGCGGTCCTGGCCGGTGTTCGCTGCGTCGAGCACGGGAACCTGATCGATGACGACACCGCCGCGCTGATGGCCGACCGGGGCGTGTTCCTCGTCCCGACCCTCATCACCTACGAGCAGCTGGCGAGCCGGGGGCGGGAACTCGGCCTGGCCGAGCGGTCCTACCGCAAGATCGCCGAGGTGCGCGACGAGGGCCTGGCCGCGCTGGGGCGGGCTGCGGCCGCGGGCGTGAGCATCGCGTTCGGCACTGATCTGCTGGCCGAGATGCAGGAGGCGCAGTTGCTCGAGTTCACCCTGCGGGCCCGAGTGCAGCAGCCCGCGGACATACTCCGGGCGGCGACGTGCGACGGCGCCCGGCTCATCGGCATGGCCGGCCAGCTCGGCACTCTGAAGCCGGGAGCGCTGGCGGACCTCCTGGTGGTGCGCGGGAATCCGCTTGCCGATGTCGCCGCCCTGATCAAGCCGGAGGAGAACCTGCGGTTCGTGGTCAAGGGCGGAGCCGTCACGACTATCGCTGGCTGAGCGGCACTCGCTCAGTAGGCGCGGCCGAAGATCACGCGCTTGCCGTAGGCGGACGGGCCGCCGCAGCGCACGCACGGGCCCTGCTCGGGCTCGCCAGCCAGCGGGATGCAGCGGGGGCTGGCAGTGGTCAGCGCCTTGATCTCATCCTCGCAAGCCTCGCCGCCGCAGTGCAGCGCCAGCGCCCAGCCCACCGCCACGGCCGCGGCGAACTCGGGCCAGGTATCAACGACGGCCGTGTGCTCGTCGCGGAAGTCGGCGGCCCGGCGCGCCAGCATCGCCTGGAATGCGGCCAGCTCGGCGGTCAGCAGGCCAGGCGCCGCCTCGAGCGGGATCGCCTCCTTGCCGCCTTCGGCCTGCCCGTACGTCAGGCGGCGCGACATCAGCGCGGTGCCAGCGGCCAGATCCCGCGGGCCGAGCTCGAGGCGGATCGGCACGCCGCGCATCTCCCAGTCGTTGAACTTGAAGCCGGGAGACAGCTGCGGCCGGTCGTCAACATGCGCCCGGATCCCGGCGAGCTGGAGCCCGGCAGCCAGTTCGGCGGCCGCGTCCAGCGGCGCCTCGGCCCGGCCGATCGGGACGATCACCACCTGGTACGGGGCCACAGCCGGCGGCAGCACAAGGCCCTTGTCGTCGCCGTGGGTCATGATCAGCCCGCCGATCATCCTGGTGCTCATGCCCCATGAGGTCGTGTGGCAGAGCTCCGCCGCTCCGCTCTCGCCGGTGTAGGTGATGCCGAACGCCGAGGCAAACCTGGTCCCCATGAAGTGCGACGTCCCGGCCTGCAGGGCGCGCCCGTCACGCATCATGGCCTCGATCGTGAACGTGCGCTCGGCCCCGGCGAACCGCTCGCGCGGCGTCTTCTCGCCCGGCACGGTCCCCATGGCCCCGATCTGCACGGCCACGTCGTTGTAGATGCCAAGCGCCAGCATCGTCTCCGCGATCGCGTCGTCCGCGGTGGCGTGCGCGGTGTGGCCCTCCTGCCACAGGAACTCGCTGGTGCGAAGGAACATCCGCGGCCGCATTTCCCAGCGGAGCACGTTGGCCCACTGGTTCAGCAGCAGCGGCAGGTCCCGGTGCGAGTTGATCCACTTCGCCATCATCATGCCGATGATCGTTTCCGATGTCGGCCGGATGACCAGTGGCTCCTCCAGTTCTTTGCCGCCCGCATGGGTGACTGTGAATAGCTCGGGGGCGAACCCCTCCACGTGCTCGGCCTCGCGCTCCATGTAGCTCTGCGGGAAGAGCAGCGGGAAGTAGGCGTTCTGGTGCCCGGTGGCCTTGATCCGGCCATCCAGGTCCGCCTGGAGCAGCTCCCAGATCCGGTACCCATACGGCCTGATCACCATGCTGCCGCGGACCGGTCCCCGCTCGACCATCTCGGCGCGGAAGACCACGTCGTTGTACCAGGCCGCGAAGTCCTCGCTCTGCGGCGTAACGCCAAGCCCGTCACGTGCCATGATCGTCAGATTACCCAGCCGGCCGCAGCCGGCTCACTTCCTTTTCGTTGCGGTCCCCTTGGTCCCGACGCTCCCGCCCGGTCTCGGAAAAGCCGGGTTCCGCGGTTCGACCCGGCCGCGGACGTGTGCTAGGCACGACCCATGGCCGAGTTCGAAGTGTCCGTGTTCCCCGCCAACCAGGCGAGCTGGGAAGACCTCCAGGCGGTCTTCGGGCGCGGTGCCGCGGCGAAGTGCCAGTGCCAGCGGATCAAGCTGGGTGACCACGACTGGTACCGGACGCCGGTCGAGGAGCGTGCGCAGCGGCTGCGCGAGGAGACCGACTGCGGCCACCCGGAGGCGGACGCCACCAGCGGCATGGTCGCTTACCTCGACGGCGTGCCGGTGGGCTGGGTCGCCGTCGAGCCGCGAGCCGGCTACCGGCGCCTGCGCGGATCGCCGGTGCCGTGGGCCGGCCGGACCGAGGACCCGGACGATCCGGACGTGTGGGCGATCGTATGCTTCGCGATCCGGCCGGGCTACCGCGGCCAGGGCCTGACCCGGCCGCTGGCGGCAGCGGCCACCGAGTACGCGCGGGCGCACGGCGCACGGGCCGTCGAGGCGTACCCGATGGTCCCGAAGCCTGGCCAGACGGTGTCCTGGGGCGAGATGAATGTCGGATCCCGCGGGACGTTCATCGCGGCCGGGTTCCGTGACGTCAGTCGCCCGTCCACCCGCCGGGTCGTGATGCGGATCGACTTCGATTAGCGGAAGCTCGGATCCGCGTCGCGCGAGTCGACGGCCCGGCCCTTGGGCTCTTCCCACTCCTCCTGACGGCCGAGAGCGGTCAGGTCGAGGAGCGGGTAGCTCAGGCCGCCGACGAGCTCGGTGCCCCGCGCGTAGGTCGAGTACGTGTGATACACCTCATCTCCCTCGCGCAGGAAGCAGCTCACGCCCGGCACCTCGGTGGACTGCAGGTCGAGCCAGTCCGGGTCGATGCGGGCCCACTCCTGCTGAGTCCGGTAGTTGTACTCGGTCGGCGCCACGGCTGGATCAAGCGTGACGTTGAAGTCATAGTTGAAGTCGCTGCCGTGGGACGAGTACCAGGGGAATGACCACCCGTGCGCGTCCCGGTACGCGACGATCTTGTCGTACGGCGCGCGGGAGATCCGCACGTAGGCGGTGCCCCTGGCGCTCAGGTGCTCGAGCAGCGCCGGCGTTGACTCGTCCATGCTGGCGGTGCAGGACGGGCACGCGGCGTCCCACTCCGGGTCGTACATGACGTGCTGGACAATCAGCTGGCTGCCGCCACCGAACAGGTCGAGCAGGTCGACCGTGCCTTCCGGTCCCTCGAACTTGTACTTCTTGTCGATGCGTACCATCGGCAGCCGCCGGCGGGCGGCGTTCAGCCGGTCTCGCTGCCGGGTCATTTCCTTTTCCTCGGCCAGTAGCTGCTGGCGGGCGGCCAGCCACTCCTCGCGGGAGACGACGTCGGGCAGACTCATGGCAACCTCCCTCTGCGGCCCCCTCTCCGGGGCCGTCTGGAAAACCGACGATTGTCGCGGCCGACGATGGACAATTCCGCGAAGAAGTCGGCGGCTGGCTATGCTCCGGGCGTGCGCATGCTGTTCACGTTCATCGGGGGAAGCGGGCATCTCCGTCCCCTGCTCCCCTTCGCCCGCGCGGCGCAGGCAGCCGGCCACACCATTGCTGTGGCCGGGACGGGCAGCCTGCAAGACGAGATCATCGCGGCCGGCTTCGCCGCGCTGCCGACGAGCGAGCCCCGCCCTCGCGCAGCCGAGTCGCAGCTCGAGCCGCTAAGCGCCCCGGATCCGGAGCGCGAGGAACACACGATGCGGGAGGCATTCGCCGGTCGGGGCGCCCGACGGCACGCGGAGGTGGTCGGACGGATCGCGCGCGAACGGAAGCCGGACGTGATCGTCCGGGACGAGGTCGACTTCGGCACCGCGATCGCGGCGGAGACGCTCGGGATTCCCTGCGCGACCGTGATGGTGCTGCTCGCGGGCGGTCTTATCCGCCCGGACGTCGTCGCGGAACCGCTCGACACGCTGCGGGCCGAATACGGCCTCGCCCCTGACCCGGAGCTCGCGACCCTGCAGCGCGATCTGCTGATCATGCCGGCGCCGCCCATTCTGCGCGATCCCCGGTACCCATTGCCGGGCGAGACGTTCTGGTGCCGGCCGGACGGGGTCGCGCCCGAGGCCTCGGGCGGCGGCGCGCGGCCGACCGTCTATTTCACCCTGGGTACCTTCGACGCGCACCGGGAGCTATTCGACCGGATCCTCACGGGCGCGCGCGATCTCCCGGTGAACCTCGTGGTGACCGTGAGCCGGCGGCTCGACCCGGCGTCGTTCGGTCCGCAGCCCGGCCATATCCGGATCGAGTCGTTCATCCCGCAGGAGCAGATCCTGCCGTCCTGCGACCTCGTGATCGCCCACGGCGGCTCCGGCACGCTCATCGGCTCCCTCGCCCACGGACTCCCGTCACTGCTGATGCCGCTCGGCGCGGACCAGCCGCACAACTGCCGCCGATGCGTAGAGCTCGGCACGGCCCGCGAACTCGACCCGATGACCTTCACGGCGCAGGAGGCGGCCGACGCGATCATGGACATGACCATCGGCTCTGCGGGCGCGGCCTACCGGGCCGCCGCGCGGCGCGTACGGGCCGACATCATTGCCCTGCCCGGGCCCGAGCAGGCCGTTGCCCTGCTGGAGCGCCTGCCCTGACTAGCCGTATGTCACAGGCGGGCCGGTACCAGGCACCTAGTTGGTGAAGGAGCTCTGGCCTGGAGGCGAGGCGGTTGGCTGACCGGGACTTTGCTGCCCTGTACCGGCAGCTGAGGTCACCACTTTTGTGGCACCTGCGCTGCCTCGGCGCGAGTCCGGCCGAGGCCGCCGACGCCGTGCAGGACGCCTTCGCCCACGCCCTGGGGGCAGCGGACCGGCAGCGCGATGAGCTGGCCTGGCCCGCCTGGCTGCGAACCGTTGCCGTGCGCAGTTACCTGCGCACGGTCGCGGCCGGCGGCCGGGGGCGAGTGTCGGTACAGACCATGGCCGACGTCCCGGAGGTACGGGTCAGTGCGGACTCTGCCGCCGAGGTGCAGGCGCGCCTGGAGGAGGAGATGGTGTTCTCGCTGGTCGCGACCCTGCCGCCCCGGCAGCGACTGGTCTTCGCGCTGCACTTTGAGGGCTGCGGCACCGCGGAGATAGCCGCGTCGCTGTCCATGACTCAGGCCGCCGTCCGGCAGAACCTGGCTCGGGCCCGGGCCGCCCTCAGGCACTCGTTGATGCAGGAGCAGCAATGACCCCCGATCACAGCCTCGGCAACGGTGAGCTCGACGAGCTGATCCGCCGGTCGCGTCAGTCATTCATCGACAGGAATGACGCAGGCTTCGACTTCCAGGCGGGCCTCGCCGACGTCCGCGCGCGAGCTCGTCGCCTGCCGGGCCACGTTCCTACGGGCGTGCTGGCCGCGGCGGTCGCTGACGCGTGTGACCGCGTCGATGAGTTCGTCGCGCTGCTCGGCCGGGCCGTGCTCGCCGCGGATCTGCAGAGCCTTGTCGGCGGTCAGGTGCAGTACGCGGCCGAGGCGCTGCTCCGGGCCCGTGACCAGCTCCTCGCCTGGTCCCTGTCGGGCGCGGCGGCGGCCGCCGCCTTCGCGGCGGCCAGGGATGCGCTCGGGCAGGCCGACCTGATGGCCCGGGTATCGACCGGGCACCCACTTGTCGCCGGCGATGATCTCGCCTCGCTGCTGGACCAGCTGGAACACGCGGTCATCTCGTTGCTCCCGCCACCCGGCCGCGACGGGGACCCAGGACAGGCTCGGACGAACCGGCACCGGCGGGATGACCCGCCGTCAGGGCAGCGGCGAGCCGGGGGCAGCTCCCCGTGACCCGGCTCGCGTTGCTGCGGGCCAGGAATTTCCGGGTCTTCTACGCCGGCTACGTGACGTCGCTGCTCGGCTCGTCCATGTCGATCGTGGCGATCACGTTCGCCGTGCTGCGCCTGCCGGGCGATGGTCGCGACCTCGGCGTAGTGCTCGCCGCGCGAATCGTGCCGCAGCTCCTGGTGCTGCTCGCCGGCGGCGTGGCCGCCGATCGCTACGGCCGCCGGACGGTCATGCTCACCGCGGATATCACGCGCTGCGCCGCGCAGGCCGCCTTCGCCGCCACGCTCCTGCTTGGCGGCCGGCAGGTCTGGCTCTTCGTGATCTTCTCGGCGGTCGTCGGCACGGCTGAGGGCGTCTTCGGCCCGGCGGTCAGCGCGCTCACGGTCGAGATCACCCCGGCCGGCGAGCTCGTCAACGCCAACGCATTGTTCAGTCTGGCCGGATCAGCGACCAGGATCGCCGGGCCGGCCCTGGCGGGCGTGCTCATCGTGGCCGCCAGCCCGGGAGTCGTGATCGCGATCGACGCTGCGTCCTACGCCGCCAGCGTGTGCGCCCTGGCCTGCTTGCGCATCCCGGCAGCTCCGACCGCGGTGCGCCGGCCGGTGCTGCGTGAGCTCGGCGACGGCTGGCGCGAGTTCCGGGCCCATCGCTGGCTCACCCCGACAACGGTGCAGTTCACCTTCATCAACATGCTCTGCTGGGGACCGTTCCTGGTCATCGGCCCGCTGCTGGCCAGCCGGACCGCCGGCGGCCCAGCCGCCTGGGGGGTCGTGATGGGGGGCTACGGCACCGGCAGCGTCGCTGGCGGCCTGCTCGCTCTCGGCCGCAGGCCACGGCGCCCCATGCTGACATCGGTGGCGGCGACGCTGGGATACGGACTGCCGTGCGCCGCCATCGCCCTCAGTGCGCCTTTCGCGCTGGTGGTCGTCGCCGCCGTGGCCGCGGGGGCGGGCTCGGCCGTGTCCGCATCCTTCGAGAGGACCGCGCTTCAGCAGCACGTGCCGGCAGCCCGGCTCGCGCGGGTTCGCTCGATCCAGTCCCTGGCTGCCTTCGGCGCCGGCCCGGCGGGGCTCGCGCTGGCGGCCCCCGTTGCCCTCGCCCTCGGCCCGAGAACGGTGCTGGGGTTTGCAGCCGTCTGGTCGACCGCGGCCGCCCTGGCCGTGATGGCACTGCCTAGCGTCCGCCACCTCGCGTGGTCGAGCGGACCGGCCGCGACTGGCCCGGCTGCGCCGTCGTTCCCGCCCGAGCGGCTGTCCGTCCGAGTCGCCGCAGCTCGCGATGCTGCGGAAGAATCTGTTTCATGACTTATCCCAAGATTGAGCTGCATGTACATCTTGAGGGAACTGTCCGGGCGGGCACGCTCCTGCAGATCGCCCGGCGCAACGGCGTCGGCCTGCCGGCGGACTCGGCCGAGGGGCTCGCTGACCTGTACCAGTACCGCGACTTCCGTCATTTCATTGAGGTCTGGGGGCTGACGACCTGCGCGCTGCGGACTGCGGATGACTTCCGCCAGGTGGTTGTCGACTACGCCGCCGAGGCGGCCAGCCATGGCGCTGTCTACCTGGAGGGCATCTTCACCCCGGCCGAGCCCGTCGGCCGGGGGGCTGCATAAGATGAGGTATTCGAGGGCTACTGCGACGGCGCCCAGGAGGCCCGCGAACTGCACGGGGTGCACGTCCGGCTGACGCCGGAGATCGCGCGCGGTTATCCGATCGAGACTGCCGCCCGCGGCGTGGTCCTAGACGTCACCCCGATCTCCAACCTGCGGACCGGGGCCGTCGCCTCACTGGCCGAGCACCCGCTGCCCGAGCTGGTCGGAGCAGGCGTGAGCTGTTCGGTCTCGACCGACGATCCGGCGATGTTCGGCACTGACCTGACTGCGGACTACGCGGCCGCCGCCAGCCTTGGCGTCGACCCGCTCTCCTGTTACCTGGCCGGGCTGCGGGGCGCGCTCTGCGACGAGCCAACCCGCGACCTCCTGCGGCGGGCGGGCGATGACGCCGACTGGTCTGCTGCCGCCGTGACCTCGCCGAACTATCTGGCGACCCCGTAAGTTTCCGGTCGGAGATCGTCCGCAATCGTGTCTAGCGTTGCGACGTGACTGACGCGGCGCCAGGGCTGCCGTCCTTCTCGGGAGGTTCGCAGATGCTCTCAGCTACTCTCAGCTCCGGCGCTATGTCCGGCTCGACGGTCGACTGGCTTCTCGGTTCGGACCCATCGGTTCGCTGGCAGGTGATGCGCGACCTGCTCGACTGTCCGGAGCCGGAGTGGACGGCGGAGCGGGCCAGGGTAGCGACCGAGGGCTGGGGTGCCCGCCTGCTGTCCTGCGAGGACGAGGACGGCCAGTGGGCGGGCGGCGCGTTCTTTCCCCGCGGCTTCGACTTCCGCGAATGGCAGGAGGTCGGCCAGCCGTGGACCGCTACTGCGTTCTCACTGTCGCAGCTGCGGGAGTTCGGACTCGATCCGTCCTGCGACCGGGCCCGGCGGGCGGTCGAGCTGGTCGGCACCAACTCACGCTGGGACCACGCCGGCGAGCCCTACTGGGAGGGCGAAGTCGAGGAGTGCATCAACGGCCGGACCGTTGCCGACGGCGCCTACTTCGGTGTCGATATCGCTCCCCTGGCCGACCGGCTGACGGGCGAGCGCCTGGACGACGGCGGCTGGAACTGCGAGCGGGCGAACGGCTCGGTCCGCTCGTCGTTCGCCAGCACCATCAACGTGCTCGAAGGGCTCCTGGAGTACGAGCGAGCCACCGGCGGGACGCCGGCGTCGCGCGAGGCACGACAGTCGGGCGAGGAGTACCTGCTGGAGCGCGGCCTGTTCCGCCGCGCGAGCACCGGCGAGCCGGCCGACTCCCAGTTCCTGTCGTTCCTTTACCCGAGCCGGTGGCGTTACGACGTCCTGCGGGCGCTGGACTACTTCCGCTCGGCTGCGGGTTTGACCGACGCCGCACCGGATCCCCGGCTCGGGGATGCGGTCGATCACGTTCGCTCCAGGCGCCAGGAAGACGGTACGTGGCTGCTCGACTGGAGCCTGCCTGGCCGCGTGTGGTTCGAGATGGACGACGGAGCGGGCAGGCCATCCGTGTGGGTGACTCTGCGCGCCATGCGGGTGCTCAGATGGTGGGAGCGCTCGTAGAAAGGCAGCGATAAGTCGCCGGCCGCTATATCTGGAAGATCTTCCAGAATCTTCGGCGCCACGCCCTCTGCCTCGCGGCGCTTGCGGATCCTGCGTGCATCGAGTGCCGCGCTGGCGGCCCCGGCACAGCAGGCGAGCCACAGTGCGCTCGGCCATGATGTGTGCTCCCCGAGCATGTGGCCGATGGCGTAGATACCGGCGGCTATCAGCCCGATGAACACGGGAGTCGTCCACAGGAGCCGCAGGTACGACGTGGACCGGGTGGCAAGCCTCGATCTAAGGCGCGGCGAGCCCAGATCGCTGCCGCTCTGTTTAAAGATCGCCACGGCGCCAAGGTATCGCGATATCCAGCCCGGTAACAGGTCACTAAAACCGCATGCGGGACGCACTTCGCTCGCGATCACGAGTATCTGGCTGCGGTCGAAGTGATCGAGGTACGCACCGATGCTGGAACCCGTACCGGCTCGGCCAGAGGTAGCGGTCGTCGAGCAGGGCGGCCTCCACACGGCCTCGCTCGCGGCCGGCCGACACCTGATGCATGTACATCGACTGCATCCGGGCGACGGGGTCCCGCACCAGGTAGATGAGACGTGCCTGCGGAATGAGCTGTAATATCCGCTCGGGAACGCCGCGGTAGACGTGGGCCCACGTGTGGCCAGGAGAGCACTCCCCGATTGCGGCGGCCCCGTCTGCGCCGTCGAAGAGGGACTCGTACCAGCCGCGACCGCGCGGCCAGTTCTGCTCAGCCACGAAGAACTGCCGCTCGCCGAAAGTTGCGCCGTCCCCAACGAAGACATCGGGATGCTCAGCGAGATAGTTATGCAGACTCAGCGTCCCCGCCTTCATCGCCTCGATTACCAGGAGTTCGGCAGGGTCACCGCGTCGTCACCGCATCAATGTCCTCTTCGCTGCCGGAATCGGCGCCGGTCTGGCAAGCGCAAAGTGTTTTCACGGCCCACTCAGCAAATCGGAGCGTGCCGCGTCTCTAGGTGTGTCCGAACCACCTGGCCAGTAACTGGCCCGCGTGGGATCGTTCGGCCGGAGGGAGGCACCCTGCATGGCGGCCATGGACTCGCATCTGCATGCGAGGGACGAGGCAGGCCCCGACGCCAGGAACGACAATCGCGGCGCCGGTCCCGAGACGAGCGCGGATCAGCTTGTCGGTGAGCTGTATCGCGCCCACGGGCTGGCTCTGGTCCGGATCGCCATGCTGCTCGTCGGTGACAAGCCGACTGCCGAGGACGTAGTGCAGGATGCCTTCGCCGGGCTGTACCGGATGTCGGACCGGCTGCGGGATCCGGATAAGGCCCTGGCCTACCTCCGGGTCAGCGTCGTCAACGGCTGCCGGTCAGTGCACCGGGCCCGGCGGGTCCGCTTCCGACACGTAAGCCCGCCCGAGCCCGCCGTCTGGTCCGCCGAGGCCCTGGTCATGGCGAAGGAAGACAGCAGGCTCATGCTCCAGGCCGTAGCCCGGCTGCCACGCCGGTCCCGGGAGGTCCTCGGTCTGCGCTACTACCTCGATCTGGCCGACACCGAGATCGCCGAAACGCTCGGCGTCAGCCGGGGAACCGTCTCCGCCACCGCATCCAGAGCCCTCGCCGCGCTGGCCCGACAACTCCGGGAGGAACAGCCATGACCGCAGCGGAACTGGCCACGATCGAGCGCAGGCTCCGCGCCGCTTATGCCGACGCCGCCGCGTTCGTGCAGCA
>Ga0209380_10000272_pt1 | contig 35730 bp, 24 predicted proteins | sample HubBroMetageWFT6_FD_188347 | JGI IMG/M metagenome (GOLD analysis project Ga0209380, IMG submission 188347) | Warmed and freeze-thawed soil microbial communities from the Hubbard Brook experimental Forest, New Hampshire - Hubbard Brook CCASE Soil... | ecosystem: Environmental > Terrestrial >... | reverse complement strand
CTGGCAGTTCCTCCCGATCAAACGCGTACGGCCTCGCGGGCCGGCGAGCTGACGCGTTACGCCTGGGAATATTACCGAGAAGGGCTGAGCGCGGTCCTGCCAGCGTTGGGAACGCACAAGGCCATGTCGGCAGAGCAGATCGCGGGAATGTTCGGTACGGTTCCGCCCGGCCTCTTTCATGCGCACAAGTGGCGAGACGACGTGGAAACGATTGGAGTGGTTCCGCGCGAATTTATTCACGAGCAGTCGGAAGGAAAGCTGGAGTATGAATGGCCCGCGCAGGTGAACCGGCTGATTTCTCGAGGCGAATTTGATCTGATTTTATCGATCGGGCAAGTTGTGCCCCACGAAGTGATTGGGATGGCGAACTACAACAAAAATATCCTGGTGGGAACGGGCGGCCCCGACAGTATCAATCGCAGCCACTATCTAGGAGCCGTCTACGGCATGGAGCGGATCATGGGACGAGCGGACAATCCCGTTCGGCGCGTGCTGAACTACGCGGATTCTCATTTTCTGGCGGACCTGCCGATTCTATATGTGCTGACGGTCGTGAGCCGGAATACTTCCGGAGCAACGGTAGTGCGGGGGATGTTCATCGGGGACGACTCGGAGTGCTTTCACGCTGCTGCGGAGTTAAGCTTCCGTGTGAACTTCACACTGCTGCTGAAACCGATACGCAAAGCCGTGGTTTACCTCGATCCGCACGAATTTCACAGTACGTGGCTGGGAAACAAAGCGATTTACCGGACGCGCCTGGCAATGGCCGACGATGGTGAACTGATCATACTGGCACCGGGTGTACGCGACTTCGGCGAGGATGTGCGAATCGATCAGCTGATCCGCAAATATGGATATCACGGCACGGAAGCCACCATAAGGATGGTGAAAGAGAACGCGGACTTGGCGGCGGATTTGAGCGCGGCGGCGCACTTGATTCATGGATCCTCCGAGGGGCGGTTTCGGGTCACCTGGTGTCCGGGGCATTTGACTCGCAAAGAGGTGGAAGGGGCAGGCTTCGCATACGCTGAATTGAGCGAGATGATGCAACGGTACGATCCTGCCGAGCTGCCGCAAGGCCCGAGCCGAGTAGCGGGTGAAGAAATTTATTTTATCGAGAATCCAGGTTTGGGCTTGTGGGCGTCTCGAGCTCGCTTTTAGGAATACGACGGGCCCGCACGAAGATGCGAGCGTCCAAGCCACCGCCAAACAAACATTCTGCAACGACATAGCGGTATTAAATGGGTCATGGAGGAAGCAAACAAAATGGATCCGGCTCTGGACTTGTCGGGCAAAATCGCGGTGGTGATTGGCGGGACATCCGGAATCGGCAAGACACTGAGCCTGGGGCTGGCGGATGCCGGCGCAAACGTAGTTGCCACGGGACGGAATACGGCGAATGTGGAAGCGGTCGCCCGGGAGATTGAAGCGCGGGGGCGGCACACACTGAGAGTAACGACCGATGCGCGCGACAAAGGATCATTGCAACAATTGCTGGCGGCCTGCTTGGAGCGTTTTGAAAAAGTCGAAATCCTGCTGAATTGCGCGGGCAAGATCAAGCGTGCTCCTACATTGGACTTCCTGGAAAGCGATTGGAACGACATTCTCGACACCAACCTGACGGGGACGCTCCGCGCCTGCCAGGTGTTCGGACAGCACATGCTGAGCCGTAACAGCGGAAGGATCATCAATATCGCTTCGCTGAACAGCTTTGTGGCCCTACACGAAGTGGCGGCATACGCCGCGAGTAAGGCAGGCGTGGCGGCGCTGACGCGAGCGCTGGCCGTGGAATGGTCAAGACACGGCGTCTTGACGAATGCCATCGCTCCGGGAGTTTTTCGCACGTCGTTGAATGCTGACCTGCTGGACAATACGCCACGCGGCAACGAACTGTTGATGCGCACCCCGATGGGACGATTCGGGAGGCTGGACGAACTGGTGGGAGCGGCCGTGTTTCTTGCGTCGGACTCGGCCTCGTTCGTGACCGGACAGATTCTTGTTGTGGATGGCGGATTTCTGGCGAGCGGCGTAAATCAATAATCATCAGCCGAATACTTTGCGATCGTCCCGCGATGCTGGTCCAAAGTCGCACCACGAACAGAACTCGCGGGACTTTTCTATTCGGAGGTGACTTCGATCGCGCTTACAGACGGATAATTCACGTCAGGAGTGAAATAGATCTCGATTTTGCCCTGCGACGTGGGTTCAATATGCGGGAAGGACTTGACCAAGGGCCTGGTGCCCGCTTCCTGGAAAATATCAAATCCTTTTAAAAGAATCGCTCCGTTACAAGAGACATCAAACACACGGCTACCCACGCCTCCGATGCCGCCATTCTGGACACCAAACCAATGCTCCATAAAGTACAGGCGCAGAGTGTATCGACCGCCCGTTGCCACGGGCACTACATAATGGAAATGTCCAAAACGATGCCACTCGTAAAGTCGGCCATCAGCGACTTTGGATAAATCACCCGCGAAACCGTTAACACGCCCGCCGATGAAGTACCGGTCTGACACCCAATCATTGCTGTTGGAGTCGCGGTAAGGAGAATGTCCAACTACGATCCTGACCGGGAGCATGTGATGTGGGGTGCTCGGAAAAATTTCGACCGCGTTTACAAATGACTCCGGGGTGGCGAAATCCAGATGGATCGTTCCGTCGCTCGCGGGTGCGATATCTGTAACCACCTTGGTTGTTGCAATGTCATCCCCGCCCGCGTCGTCCACGACATCCAAGCTGGTCGGCGGTCCGCCATTGATCGAAAACACCACATTGCGGCTATTCTCTTGGAGCCCCTCCGTCTCGGCAAACAGGAGATGAGCCTCGTAAGTCCCCGGCGGGACGGGATAGCTGCAATGAAAGATGCCGCGTCGCCCACTGGAAAAGAGCGCGGGCTCTTCAGTTCCTTGGATCGCGTGGCCCGGAACTGAGAACGAGCTCCCTCCCGAGCAGTAATGGTCGCTGTCCCAGGTGGAACCGTCGCGATCTGTGTAGGGGGAGGAAGCGTTGCCCATCGCAACGCGAAGAATTCTGCCGGAAGAATTGCCCGGAACAGCAGCGGCGTGGAACGGTTGGGAGCTCTCACGCCCTCCCGCCCGATTCCATGCTCTCCAGAGAAAAACCGACAGGAGGGACACAGAAATCGCAAGCACAGCGATCGCAGCCAGGGTTCCACCCCGTATTGTGAACTTTTTCTTGGATTCGCTGCTCGGCTGTAATTCTGAGATCCTGTCCGGCTTTGACTCCGGTAGTACGGGGGCAGGACTATCCTGCAGATCTAGTGTTCGGTCCTTCTCTAGGGAGGAAAGCGCATCGAGGGATTGGTGGTTCTGGCTCTCATAGAGGTTGGATTCGTCCGTTGTGTCTTCTAAGCCATTCGAATGAATGAATTTGGGAATATAGTGGCCGGCAGGCAGGCAAATATGAACCGCGTGTTCTGCCCCGGCGCTTCTATAATAATCGTCGAGTCGCTTCCGTAATGCATGCGCCGTGACGCGGACAATGGTATCTACCTGTGGGTCAAAGGCTTCCCGGCGGCCAAGGGCATGCACCGCAATGTTGTATTCTTTGATGTCGTCAATCGCTCCTTCGAAATACCTCTCGCATACATAGGTCATAAGCCGAACAAGATTGTTCGTCCGTCCTAAGACACCGGAGGCCAACACGTCTTCTACTTCCGCCCGCTCGGCTTCCAGCTTGCTGATTGCCGATTCCAAGCGCATGACTCCTTAGAATCCGCCCCGTGGGTTCATCGGGCGGCTGTTTGAGCCGAAGTATAACCGAAATCACCTGTCATGACACTGCGCTAACCGCCTGAATTTCCGTTGAATTAGGTTGGACAGTCCGGCGGAACAGGTGCTCGCCCTTGGGTATCATAACTACCGAATTCTAACTGTTAATTCACAGTTACCTAACTTCCTTTGCCCGTCGCAGTACTGCTTTACTGCACCACCGAGCAAGCAAGACCATCTCATCGCAGTTTCGTTTCCTGTAGGGCCGTCGCGGTCTGTCGGCCAGGAGATTCAGATCACGAAGAGAACCATTCACGCCCATCGAGGAGACACTAAAATGATTCTGGCCCCTTCGAAAAATCGCAATGTTTCTGCGAGTTGCCCGATGCGCCGACTTGATCCGGCGCTTGTTCGACTGCCGATGGCTGTTGTCGTGGCGTTGCTGTTCGTACTCATAGGGGTCGGCGAATTCGCCATGGCGCAGGACATCGTCGGGCGACTATCGGGCACCGTCACCGACGCGCAGGGTGGAGTGGTCCCCGATGCGCACGTCACGATCACGAATGAGGCCACAGGGGTTTCGCGTCCCCCCATTTCCACTAACGGCGCTGGCTTCTATGTGGCGGATGCTCTGCCTGTTGGTACCTATTCGGTGACGATCGAGAAGAGCGGTTTTAAGAGAACCACCGTGACAGGCAACGCTGTCACAGCTGGCGGTCGCTTAACTGTGGACGCAAAGTTGGACGTTGGCACCGTTTCAGAGACGGTGAGCGTGCAGGCGACGGCCATCACAACCAATACAACTTCCGGCGAAATCTCGACCACCATCACGACCCAAGAGGTGGAAAACGTACCGTTGAATCAGCGCCACTATGAGTCGCTCGTGGGGTTGATTCCCGGAGCTGCTCTCCAGAGCTCCGGGCTAAGCGCCGCCAGCATAACCAGTGGCTACAATAATACGATTGCGGACATCAACGGCCTGCGGCTGGACGGGCAGAACTGGAGCGTAGACGGCGGGTGGAACCTCGACGCCGGTTCGAACAACAGCGTGTTCAATGAGGTAGGCATTGATTTCATTCAGGAAGTGGATGTGCAGAGTTCGAACTATGACGCTGAGTTTGGCCGCTCCGCGTCGGCCACGGTCAACGTGGTGACCAAAAGCGGAGGCAATCACTATCACGGCGGACTTTTTGAATTCGTTCAGAACAATATTTTCAATGCGGCAAATGCGGGCACCAAGCTGACGTTTGTGCCCAGTGCGACGGTGCCGGCCTTGACCGGGTACAATGCGGTGCCCCCATTCCATTTGAACGACTTTGGATGGGATTTGGGCGGCCCCATCCCGTATCTCCAGAAAGGCAAGCTGTTCTTCTTTGCCGGCCAGGAGTGGAAGAGGTTTCGAGGGTCCGCCCCGGGTTTGCAGAGTTCGACGGAAACGCAGACGTTCCCCACAGCGGCGGAGGCGACGGGCAACTTCACCGACGTTCTTACCGGCACGACGCCACTGACGCTCAAAACTCCGGCGGTTATCCCTGCGAGTTGTGGCGGCACTCTATTTACTGCACCCAACGTCATAAACCCAGCATGTATCACCGGCGACGGCGCAGCCATTGCAAACGTCTATACGACAGCGGCGAAAATGTCGACCCTCGGTGGGTTACCGACGGTGGCCACTGCGAACAACTTGGCTTTCAACCTTCCGAACCCGGCAAACCTTCGCGAGGACATCATACGCGTGGATGAACACTTGAATGAAAAGCAGAGTATCTATTTCCGATACCTGCACGACAACGTTCTGATTACCAATCCTTATTCGACATTCGGGACTACGCCGCAGGTTCCGGTGGACCCGGACCAGCGCGATCGTCCGGGGTACAACATTCAAATCGGATGGACGTCTGTGCTCAGCCCGAGCCTGATCAACGAGTTCAAATTCAACGCCGACTGGCACAAGCAGCGTACTCCGACCGTAGGCACTGCTTTTCTGAAGTCCAATTATGGTTTCCAGTTCATTCCGCCGCTCGGAAGCCCGGCGGTGTTCCCCGACGGGCTTCCACAATTGAGCTTCACGGCGGTTTCGGGCTTTCCCACCGCCGCACCGACCGTCGTGACTGGTCCGGCGCCGAACTTCCTCGAGTCTCCCACGGCCGATATAAGTTTCGGGGATAACTTTTCGGTAATTAAGAGCAACCACGCGATAAAATTCGGAGGGTCTTTCGCGCGAAACCGCAAGACGCAGAACTCGCGCACAAACTACGACGGCATTGTGACCTTCGCCAATACGGCAGGTGTCACCTCCGGCTCAAACTCGACGGGAGACCCTTTCGCCGACGCGCTCCTTGGGAACTTTAGCAGCCTCGCGCAGAACTCGGCGTTAACTGTGGGCCAATTCCGGTTCAATGATCTTGAGTTTTATCTACAGGATACTTGGAAAGTTACCCCCAAGTTGAGTCTGGTGCTGGGACTTCGCTACATACGTACCACGCCGACCTATGCTAAAGGCAATAACATGACGAACTTCAACCCGTTCTCATTCAGCGATGCCCTCGTCCCGACCTTCGCGACGGCAGGCACAGGTAGCGCCATTAGTCTTGCTTCACCCGGTCTTTGCAGCGGCCCGCAGCTAAACGTTATCGGTACGCCCGTACTTACAATCGAATGCAATGGATTACAGCGGCCCGGAGGTGTGCCTTTCAACCAAGCTGGCAGCGTTCCTGCTACCTTTGAGAATCCGCAGCTTGTGGATTCTATACCTCCGACGGCAGCACGCGGTTTCTACAATCAGGAAAACCTGTTGTCACCAAGATTCGGCTTCTCCTACGCGCCCTTCGACGATAAGACCGTGGTCCGCGGCGGTTTTGGCATATTCTACGACCACCCGGAAGGAAACCTTTTGGGAAACGGCATCAACTCCCAAGGCTATGTACCATGGGCGCAGTCAGTTTCGATCTCAGGGGTCAACGATGCGTTGTCGTCATTCGATTCCGCTCCTGGCGCCGCTGCGTTACCAGGTCCCAGCACTCTTTCCTTGAGCGGAGTCAATCCCAACCTGGTGGTCGCCCGCAGTTACCAGTATAGCCTCGCAGTGCAGCACGAATTGCCGCAGGGCATGCTGCTTCAAGTAGCCTACGTCGGCGATCTGGGGCGGCATATCCTGCGCGGGGGCAATACCACGAGCAATATCAATCAACCCACCTGGACGCCGCAGGAGTTCGTACCGATCTCGCCGAACCCGAACACGTATGCGTGTCCTGCTGGAATCAATGTTGCCGCCTATGGATGCTCGGGGGGCTTCGCACCCGCCGCTCTGGGGAAGGACCAGATTCGTCCGTACCTGGGATACTCGAACCTTGGCATGGCACTCAGTGACGTCGATTCCAACTACAATTCTCTGCAGATTAGCCTTAAGAAGCGCTTCGGATTCGCCACGGGCATGGTTGCCTATACCTATTCGAAGGCGCTGGGAGATGGCGGTGGCGCGGCAGACGCTTATAACGAAAATCCCGAGCCGGAATGTCCTTTCACGTGCCTTGTCAGCACAGCCGCCAGCCCCGTGGCTGTTACGGGTGGAGTTGGCGGAGTGGGGGGAACGCAATCGGGCGGGGTGGTGGAATCCTGGAAGAGATTTGACTACGGCCTGCTGAGCTTCGACGCGCGGAACATCGTGTCCGCAAGTTTCGTGGTCGAGTCGCCTTGGGGCAAGACCTTGAGGGGCGTGGAAGGGGCCTTGGCAAAGGGATGGACGCTGAGTGTGATCATGCACTACCAGAGCGGGTCGCCCTTCACTGCAACGGACACGGTAGCCGTTGGCGGCGCTTCCAACGTGGGTATCACGATTAACCGGCGGGCGGATGCTGTTGCGGGCCAGCCGGTTGGATTTAGCGGCACATGCTCCAACGCGCATGCGATATGCTGGGTCAATCCAGCAGCATTTGCACCTGAATCGGCGCTCGGCGCGGGCGATGCTCCCACCAACAACATCACCGGGCCGGCCTTCTACCAATGGGACCTGTCGTTGGGCAAGTTATTCAATCTGCCCTGGGAAGGTATGGGCCTGCAGTTCCGGGTGGACGCATATAACGCGTTCAACCAGACGAACTGGAGCGGCCTGAATGGATTTAGCGTGAATAACGTTGGAAGCGCCAGTTTTGGCCAGGTGACCCAGTCCTTCCCGGCACGCATTCTTCAGTTCGGCGCAAAGTTCACTTTTTAGGCCCTTGTAATTCGGGAACGCATGCCGTCGGAACAATGTGATTCTGAAGCGAGTGGCTCGTTCAAAGAACTAAACGGAGCAATCCGGGGGCAACAGTGCCACGTTCGCCCCACGCAGCGGTTGGCTCAGCCCGCGCTCGTCGTTCTGTCCAAGGCGCCGATCGGGGAGATGGGACGGCGTCCCCCGCCGTCCCTTTCTCTCGCCCGGGACGACCAAAATTCTCGCGTTCACTGGAATGCCTGCAAATTTACGAATCAAGGTCAATCATGAATAATTCGATTCGTTGCCTGACACTTGCCGTTGCTGCGTTGCTCCTTTCCATCCGGGGGGCGGCACAAGTTGCCCCACTGGTCGCGAATATCAACGCGCGTCAGACCACCAGCTTGGACGGCTCGTGGCAGGCGATAGTTGATCCGTATGACGTAGGATCGTTGGATTACCGCAGTCAGCCCCTGAAAAACAAGCACGCGTTCTACAAGAACCACAAACCTGACTCCGAATCCGAGCTAGTCGAATATGATTTCGATACTTCTGGCCAGCTCCAAGTACCCGGTGACTGGAACACGCAGCGCGAGTCGCTGCTGTTTTATGAAGGCAGCGTTTGGTACGAGCGGTCTTTCGATTACGCAAGATCAGCGAAGAACAGGTTGTTCCTCCATTTCGGAGCGTGCAATTACCTCACCTCCCTATACCTGAATGGAGAGGAGCTTGGCGAGCACCACGGCGGCTTCACACCTTTTGACTTCGAAATCACGGACCGGGTAAAGCCACACGGCAATTTCCTCGTGGTCAGGGTCAACAACACTCGCGGAAAGGATCAAGTTCCGACCACTAATACAGACTGGTGGAATTACGGCGGCATCACGCGCCCCGTGACGCTGGTGGAAGTACCGGAGACATTTGTTCAGAACTACTTCGTGCAGCTTGAAAAAGGATCAACGGCCCAGGTCGCTGGCTGGGTACAACTGAACGGACCAAGACTTCAGCAGAATGTCACGATCCGGATTCCAGAGACGGGGCTTAGCAAGACGTTCGCGACAAACTCTACGGGGCGGGCCGAGTTCTCTTTTGCTGCCGGATTAACACTGTGGACTCCCGAGAATCCGAAACTCTATACGGTCGAAATTGCAAGTGAGACGGAGCGAATCACGGATCGCATCGGGTTTCGCTCCATCGCGGTTCGCGGAACAGACCTTTTGCTCAACGGCAAGACGGTCTTCTTGCGAGGTATAAGCATTCATGAAGAAGCCCCCACGCGTGCCGGGCGTGCCTGGAGCGAGGACGATGCACGGACGCTCCTGGGTTGGGCCGCAGCACTGGGCTGCAATTTCGTTCGCCTCGCGCACTATCCGCATAATGAAGCCATGTTGCGCGTGGCCGACCAAATGGGATTGCTGGTCTGGGCCGAGGTGCCTGTCTACTGGACCATCCAGTGGGAAAATCCTGAGACGCTGCGCAACGCAGAAAATCAGTTGAGCGAGATGATCGCGCGAGACCAAAATCGCGCTGCGCTTATCATCTACTCGGTTGGGAACGAGACCCCCAGCAGCGATGCGCGGAATCATTTCCTGCGGCAACTCATTCAGCATGCGCACTCCGCCGACCCCACGCGCCTGGTGTCTGCCGCTCTTCAATCCACCGAAGTGGCCAAGGGGAATCGCACGACCGTCCAGATTACTGATCCGATCGCGAGCGATCTGGACGTGCTCGGCAATAACGAATACATCGGCTGGTATACCGGTCGCCCCGAGGATGCGGATGCGATGGATTGGATCTCACAGTACGACAAGCCCCTGATCATGAGTGAATTCGGCGGCGATGCTCTGTTCGGATTCCATGGCGGTACCTCCACTCGGTGGACCGAGGAGTATCAGGAAAATCTTTACGAGCACCAGATCTCCATGCTAAGACGCATTCCCTTTCTTTGCGGAATGGCAGCGTGGGTTCTCAAGGACTTTCGTAGTCCACGACGAACGCTCCCTCGTTTTGAGGATTATTTCAACCGCAAGGGACTTGTCTCCGATCATGGCGAGAAGAAGGAGGCCTTCTTCACACTGCAGAAGTTTTATCTGGAATTGCAGAGCGCGCTGCCGCCGAAGTAGCCAACCTGCTCGCTCCACCAACTCTTTCTTCCTGCAATGTATGCTTACCGGAAGTGGGACGGGGCAGGCGAATGCGGAAGGCTTTCACTCAGAATTCGACCACAGCCACAACAAACTTCTTCTGCGACGGGAACGGCGCTGTCGAAGGGAACGACCGGAACCCCAGCCTGCTGGCGCAGTCTGCGCGCACCTCACACGTCGACCGGCCCGTAGCGCGTTTGCTCCTGTGGTATGGGTTGTCGGCCGCCGGGCGCCCCGGCAGGTAGCCGAGAACGGATTGATTGCGAAGTTCCTCCTGTCGGGCCTGACGGGGGCTATTCTCGCGCAAATTCATAATCTCATCGTCGCACTGGTTTGGTCGAAAAACCGATTCTTCGCAGTTTTCAGTCCAATGTCGGTCCCGTTCCGGAGCCAGATACAGGACGCGCTCCCCCGTAGGCGAAGGAAATTGCCCATGGTGTCAACCCTTAGAATGAGAACTTGAGAGCGACCTGTGAAATGCGCGGCGGTGCAGCTTTGACAACCTGACCGAACGTCGCGTCGTTGATGTTTCCGTCCACCGAACTGCTTCCGTCGAATTGTGCGTGATTAAACGTGTTGAACGTTTCGAAGCGAAATTCGAGAGACTTGCTTTCGGTGAGTTTGGTGACTTTGTGAAGCGCCACGTCGAAATTGTTGATGCCGGGTCCGTAGAACGGCCTGCGCGCCGCATCGCCCTGCGTCCCAAGAGGATTCGCGCGGAAGAGCGAAGTATTGAAATACGGTTGTCCGTTGCGCGGGTTGTGGTTGATGTCGAGATTTCCTGGAGCCACATTGGGCAAGTCGATGCTCACCGAATTGATGCCGTTGTTCTGGACATCGACGAGGAAGTTGTCGCCGTTGCTGGCCAGGGTCACGGGCAGCCCGGTCGCGAACCGGGTGATCCCGGAAACCGCCCAGCCCTCGGTCAAGCGGTTCCCCACGCGAAATAGTTTTTCAACCGGCAAATCGTAGTTGTAGCTAAAAACGAAATTGTGCTTGATGTCGTAGGCGGAGATTCCGTACTCCGCCCGGGAATTGAACGGGTTCACCTGCTCCTGCAGGTTCGAGGAGTCATCTAGCGACTTCCCGTAGGTGTAGCTCGCCAACATGGTCAGACGACCGCTGGTGTGCTTCAGCGTCAAATCGAGCGCGTTGTAATTCGAATTGCCCAGGTTCTTAAAATACCCGTCCGTACCGATGGTGTTGGGGAAGCCGGCCAGATTGCGGGTGCCGTTGACGACTGTTCCATCGGCCCGCGTGTAAACCAGATTCTCACCGAATGGCCCGCACGTTGGACTGCCCGGAGCCACGTCCTGCGGCTGACCGAGGCTGAGGCACAGGGCTGGGTTTCCCGGATTTGCTTCGACCACGGTTAACAGATGGCGACCCAGCGAGCCGACGTAACCCGCGCTCACCATTGTGTTCGCAGTGATTTGACGCTCCACGGTAAGGTTCAGGGCCATGGAATAGGGTGTCGGATTTTTGTAGAAGTAACTCACTGCTCCGCTGATGGGCGTATAGCGAGACCACGGGACATTCGGATCCGGGTTCGACGGCGAGTGGCCGTAAGCTGGAACTTGAACCGGAAATTGTTGCAGGAACTGCGTCCCACTGAGAGCGCCGACGAAGGGGGTAGCCATCTCTGGAGGCTCGGGGCTCGTGTATGTCAGACCGTACGGTGGATTTCCAGTCGGGTAGGCGATCGTCAGACCTTCGATTGCCGTAAAGAATCGGCCCGCCCCGGCACGGATGCTGGTCTTGCCGGGTCCGCCCGTCAGTACCCCCAAGAAACCTTTCGACCCGTTCGGTGAGTAGGCGAGGCCGAGGCGCGGAGAAAAATCGTCCAGCGGCGTATAGGCCAGCGTCGAAGGCAGCGCCTGACCGTTTGGCAAACGATCCCCAGGCACCAGGTAACCGAGCGGAGCGCCGGGGAAGGTCTGTGACTCGACGCCGGGAATCAGAGTTGTTCCTTGATTGTGCTCTTCGGACCATCCACGAATGTAGTCCCAGCGTAGACCGTAGTTGACGGTCAGATTGGAACGCACGCGCCAGCTATCCTCTGCAAAGATTCCGCCCGTCGCGGAAAACTCGTGAAATGGCGGAGAAGACTGTTGTGAATAGAAGTCCGGCAGGCCCAGCAAAAAATCCGCGAAGCCATTGCCGGTACTCTGAGCGCCTGATCCGAAGAATGAAAACGTACCGTTGGCAACCAAGTCCGGCGCTTGTTTCACCGCATACCAGACATACTGCCCGCCAACCTTCAGCGTGTGATTGCCGATCACCTTTGCGATGGTGTCGCCGGAATCGATGGTGTTGTTAACCTGCGCAACAAAGAAGGGATTTGTGCCCACCGCAAAAGAGTTGAAGTACAGCGTCTCAACTCCGGCAAACTGCGGGAACCCTTGCTGAATGCCTTGCGGGCCCGAAGAAATCCCCTGATCCGCGAGGCTGACACCCACGCCGCCTTTCGGAACGCCGAGGTTGTTGTTCAACCGAATGTAGCCGATGTGCGCTTCATTGACAAGATTCGAACCGAATGTCTTGGTATCGCTCAGCACGATCATCTGGTCCTTACCCGATGAAAGCGCGTCATAGGCGCCGTTTGGACCCGGAAGAGTGGCGCCACCGAAGCCGCTCGGGTACGGGTTGTCGAGATGGTAGCTGTCCGCGAAATAGTAGGCGGAAAATGTCCCGTATCGCGTGGTGTTGATGTCGAGTCGGGCAGAACCCTTATCGTCGTTGAGGCGGAGTTTATCCGCTTCCGTCGAAAACTCACTTGCTCCGAGATTGGGCGCAGGAATGAATTGCGTCAACTTGGTCGCCGGAAGGGCGAAGGCTGCCTGGGGAATCATCGCTCCCGGAAACACGCATTGAGAGTTCCAGACGCATCCCGGCGTGTAGAACGGCTCGCCGACTGTAACGCCGTAGCCCAGGCGGCTCGCGAGAGTCTGCGCCAAGAAGGAGCCGTTGATCTTGCCCGTGAGTGTATTCGCGGAATCGGAGAAATCACCATTCCGATTCGCCAACGAGGGCACGCTCACGATTCCGGTTTCGACGCCCTGGACGGTTCGCTGCCCTTGATAGTCGGTGAAGAAGAAAACTTTATCTTTCTCGATCGGCCCTCCCAGCGTTCCGCCAAACTGGTTCTGCTGGAATGTTGATCGCGCAGGGTCGAAGAAGCCGCGCGCATCGAGAGAAGTGTTACGCAGGAATTCGAAAGCATCGCCATGGAATTGATTGGCACCCGACTTGGTCACCACGCTGATCAGGCCGCCGCTGTAGTTGCCGTACTCGGCGTCCGCATTGCTGGTCAGAATGCGGAATTGCGCAATCGAGTCGAGGTTGGGAATGATTCCGGCTTGTTGGCCGATGGTTTCCTGCACGCTCACGCCATTGAGCGTGAAACCATTTGCCGATTCACGCTGGCCGTTGATCGAGAATTGGCCCGTATCGGCGTTGCCCGCCACAGGAACTGTTCCAAAGCCGCCTCCCGACGTGCTGTTTCCGGCGCCACTTGTCGTCAGCGGCGTGACTCCCACCTGCGTTGCAAACAGATCCGTGTAGCTTCGGCCATTCAAAGGAATGCTGGTGATTTGCTGGCTATTGATCACCTGACCGAGTTGCGTATCGGAGGTCTCGACGCGAGCCGCGCCCTCGGTTACCGTCACGGTCTGGCTCTGGTCGCTGACTTGCAGCGTCACGTCAACCGTCAGGGCGGCATTGATATCAATTGCGAGGCTCCTCGTCTTGTTCGGTCTAAAACCATCTGCAGTGACATCGATCTCATACCGACCGACCGGCAGGACGGGGAATGCGTAGCTCCCCTGGTCGTCGGTTTTCGTCGTTTGCTTAATTCCGGTCGCAGTATTAATCGCAACAACCTTAGCACCTGCGATCACGGCATCGGTTTGGTCCTTCACCACTCCGGTAATCTTTCCCCCGACATCTGCCCGCGTAGCGATCAGAGGAAACAGAACCGAAAGCACTGCCACCAGCGTCATGCTTACTGTGAGTCTCACATTCCACTCTCCTTTGCCTGTATCTAGGCATGTGTTTCATCGAAAGCGTTTCCTGCTGCGCCGGCAATGTGGTCTTCTCCAACATCTAAAGCCGAGGCGATCTCCCATCGAATTGTTGTCACTCCGGGTTCCAGCGACAGGCGCGTGACGATTTGCTCCAGGAACTCGTCCTTCCTTCCAGTCGACTTCAGTTGCGCCCTCACCCTGACGCTCTTCGCCCCTTCTTCGTCTTCGCTGTGTAGCGCGTAAAGAACCAGAGGCGTGCGTCCGATGTTCTGCAGCAGTAGTGCGCGAATATGAGCCTCATCGGACGTGCGGCATACGCACTCAAACAGGTACAGAACCAGATCCTCCGCGGCTTGGACGGGAGTACGATTGATTCGTTGGGCGAGCGGACGAAGCAGCAGATTCGCGGCGAGGATCGCGACCGTTCCCAGGAAAGACAGCGTCGTATAACCGAGGCCGGCAAGCGTCCCGATCGCCGCGGTGCACCAGAGTGTCGCTGCGGTATTCAGTCCGCGAATGCTGAAACCATCCTTGAGAATTACCCCGCCGCCGAGAAACCCGATCCCGGAAACGACATACGCGGCGACCCTTCCCTGGCTCCCGTCACCCCCAATGAGTCCGCCCATCATCACAAACATGGCGGAGCCCACCGCGACCAGACAATTCGTGCGCAATCCAGCGGTGCGTTGCCGCCATTGCCGTTCGGCGCCCACGAGCGCTCCCAGGACGAGCGCGACAATCAGCCGAATTCCAAATACATACCAAGTCATTTTGCCCTCCGCTTTTCGCTGCGCGCCTACCTGTCAGCGGGAAAAACCGAATTCGCATCCTCCGCATCGGCCTCGGTTACAGATTCTCGACGATGAATCCGCGCCACATTTGTGTCCTTCGCTTCGCAGCAAGATTCGGACGCGCGGCGGGATGGATCGATCCAGATCGATAGGAGCGGGGACTTACCATCGGGGTGCAGTGGCACCCACACGCGGTACAGACCCGAATGCGTGGTGAAATCTCGACCATTCATCGTGAAATTGGTCATGTTCTCTCCTTTCGCGCAGGACACACTTGTCCTGATCGAGGTCAGAAGCCTCGCACGGCGGAAAATCAGTTTTTCAAGCGGGGACCTTGCTGAGATTGGGAAGATTCCCACTCGCTCGGGTTCGATTCGTCCGCGAGAGCGAGCGGGAGATCAGGAATACGCGGTCTTACGCTGGCAGGTCGCGGAACTCCAGTTGGTTGGAACTACCTGGAGGTTCGTGTTCTTGGATCAGATTTTCCATATATAATTCAGTAGCCTCCGAGCCGTACGGTACCGGCCTAGGGTTGAATACCATACCCCCACTGGGTAGTCAAGGAAAAATGTCGCACACATCAAGAGAAAAGCTGGATCTAGTCAATCGGACGAAGAAGGTTATCGGACAGCTCGAGGCCATTTTGCGCGCTCTGAATGATGATGAACAGTGCGCTGAAGTCCTGCAAAGGCTCGCGGCAGCAAGGGGATCCATCAACAGCCTCATGGGCGAACTCATGGAAGACCATATTCGCAACCACATGCCGAGGAACAGCAAGTCATCGGGAGAAGCTGCCGATGACCTCATCGGCATTGTGCGGACCTACCTGAAATAACCTCTGCACGGGCGCAGCGCGCGCCTCCGCGCTCGCCAATTCAGATGGTCACTCAATACAAGAGCGTTTTTTGTCGGTACGAATCCGACAGACGAGCTGACAACCTCCGGGATGCACCTCACTTGCGAGCCATGCGGCGATGGGGTGCTGTGTATACACTTCCCGCAAGACGAGCGATATTCTGAAGTGCCTGCCGGCTCTTGCCGGCTTTGGCCGCCATCCTGATTCCAGCCAGCGTGCTCTCAAAGAAATCCGCCATACTGTCGAGGTCTGCATCGGAGGTAAGTTCTCCCTGCTTTTTTGCCCTGGTCAGCACGCGCATCAGGGTCTGACGCTGGACTCGCGCCGCACCGCGCGTGATACGCGTCACGTCGGCATCCCGCTGACCGAATTCACTGATCGCGTTGAGCCCCATGCAGCCTTCTGCGCTGGACAAGTCTTTCCGTTCAGCAAAGGTCACAAGGGCTTTTTGCACAGCGGCGAGGGCCGAGCCAGATCTTTCCAACTGCACATTGATGGAATGAACGCTCCCTGCGACATACATCTTCAGGGCTTTCAAAAACAGCGCGCGCTTGTCGCCGAAAGTGTCGTACATGCTCTGCCGCCCGACGTCCATCACGCGCATCAAGTCATCAGTGGATGTGGCGGCAAAGCCTTGCTGCGAAAACAGCCGTATTGCCTTCCGCAGGGCTCTCGCTTGATCGAACTCCTTCGGTCGAGCCATGCGCCTCGCCTCCCTGAGTGTTCTCTGTCCGACTAAGCGACGTATCCGCCGTCGATGGTGAGGCTGGCTCCGGTGATGAAGCCCGCCTCTTCCGACGCGAGGTAGGAGACGAGGCTGGCGACCTCCGCTACATCACCCATTCGCTTCAAAGGAATGAGCGTCTTAACAAAGTCAGCGTGAGCCGAACTCATATCGGTGGCTGTGGGTCCGGGTTGAACGTTGTTTACGGTGATCGCGCGCGGGGCGAGATCAATGGCAGCGCCGCGAACAAGACCTGTGAGCGCAGCCTTCGTCATGCTGTAAACGCTTCCGCCAGGAAAGGCAGTGCGAATAGCGGTATTGCTACCGATGAGCACGATCCTGCCTCCCTGGTTCATTCGTTGGGAGGCTGCCTGAATGCCGACGAACGCGGCACGGACGTTGATGGCGATCATGCGGTCGAACTCTTCGAGACTGTAGGTGTCGATTGTGTCCAAGGTGAGAATACCTGCGTTGCTGACGAAGATGTCCAGAGTGCCGAAAGCTTCCGTTGTTCTGGCTACCGCGACGCGGAGCTGTTTGGCAGAGGCGCTGTCGGCTCTCAGCGATAGCGCTTTTCCTCCGGCGGACTCGATTTCGCGTACCAGTTGGAGAGCCTTTTCTTCTGAGCTTGAGTAAGTGAACGCAACTGAGGCGCCGTCCGCTGCCAGTCGGCGGACGATGCCTGCTCCGATGCCTCTGGAACCACCCGTGACCAGAGCTACCTTGCCAGTGAAGTTGTTGGTCTGCATGGTGCGATGAACCTCCTCCAAGGCAGCCATTGTATACGTTATGGACTAATCTGTCCAGAATAGGATTATTGCGGCCGAATAAACCCATTGGCCGTCGGTTTAGCGCAATACGTGCATCGGAGCCCTTTAAGGAGAGTTTCTACCAACGCATCGGGCAGCGAACTTGACGGGCTGCCCACGAAGGGGAAGGACATGAGTAATTCCTTCCGCGAAGGGCGCTGCCATGATCACAGCGGCCTGTCGGCAACGACGGCTCGCTCAGAATTAGCTCCTTCTTCACTGTTTTTTGGTTTGGATTCGGCAGTGCGTCCCCACCAGGTATCGCGGAGAATTGTCCGGAGTCTGGATGTCATTTGCGTTGGTTCTCTTGAGTCGCTACAGGGACGCGGGTGCTATGCATGAAGACGATCTTCCAGGTGCCTGCCTGTTTCTCCAAGAAGGCCGATTCCAACCAATTCTGGTCCACGGTGCCGGAAGCGTCGGTAATGCTGCCTTTATTGACGTAGGCGATCCAAGCGGTATTGCCGAGGATGTGGACGTCGGGTTCGGTCACGTTCCATTCATAACGCTTGCCCGCGGCATGTTGTGCCCTGATGAGAGCCATGATGGAGTCTCCGTTGAATCGCGCGCCGCCATCAAATATGTAGAAGTCTGACGCGATGACGGAGTCGAATTTCGCAACATCGTCTGCGCGGGCCGCAATAAATATTGCGCTCACTGTATCGACGACTTGCTTCTGGTCAGAGGTGAGGCTCATCTGCTGGGCTCTCGCCGTAGGGACGTTCGGAGAAAAGATTAGGGCGAAGGTAACGGCCAGTCGGATCGGAAGTTGCGATGACATGGAAGAAGCCTCCTTTTCGTTAAATCGAATCAATACGTCAGGGTTTTATTCATTCACAAACGTGATAACCGAGCATCGGATGGCCCGCTGTGAGTAATTCAGGCAGGACCGCTGAGGCAAGGAAGCGCGTTGCTACGGTAACAAATACATTTATAAATCGCTCTTGCACATCGCAGTTGTTGGAATACGGAATCGCTAGAACGACTCTCCGACGAGTTCTTCACTTTTCTTCCAAAGCGCCTCAGCCGTATTGCGGTCGAGCGCATATCCGCGCACTCCTTCGCTGATGGCGCTGATGGTCACGTGCTCCGGCACGACATGGCCGACATGGCAGTTCTCGCAATATCGACCTCCCATCTCGTCGGCGGGAGCAACCACACCGGCCCATACCGAAGTTGCGGCTCCTTGAGGAACGGTCTTCCACTGGAAGGGCGGTTTACCCTCCGCCGCCAGCTGCTGATTCATCTGGTCGATGATCCCTTGTATGCGAGTCGGATCGATGTGGCGACCCAGTTCGGTATGGATGCCTCCGGGATGCACGGCCGCCGCGCGCACACCACGCTTGCGGTGTCGCCCGTCGAAGGCAACAGCGAACAGGATATTCGCCGTCTTCGATCGGCCGTAGGCCACGAAGGGCTCATAAGGCGTCCGTTCAAAGTTTGGATCCTGGAGATCGACGTTGGAGTAGCGGTGCCCCGAAGAAGACAGATTGATCAGCCGCCCCCCCGCACGAATAAGCGACGCAATCCGGTTGACCAGCACAAAGTGGCCCAGGTGGTTGGTGCCGAACTGCGTTTCAAAGCCGTCCGCGGTATGACCAAACGGCGTGGCCATTACACCTGCATTGGCGATGACCACGTCGAAGGGTTCACTCCGCGCCAGCAGTCCCTCGGCGCAAGCGCGCACGCTCTTAAGGCTGGCGAGATCAAGCGCAATCAACTCCAAGCTCCCACCGCTGGCTGCTGCATCTTTTCGCGCTTGCATGGTAGCGGCTTTGGCCTTCGTCAGATCCCGCGCCGCACCCACAACTTGCGCGCCGCGCACAGCGAGAGACCGCGCCGTCTCCACGCCGAGCCCCGCCGAAACGCCCGTGACGAGGATCCGTTTACCGTGCAGATTCACCCTGGACAAAACGTCGTCTGTTGTTGAGGTCGCGCCAAATACTTCCACCATTGCCTTCCTCCTGGCACTGCCTGTTCTAGTTCACTCACGTAACCTAATTATTGACCAGTCTCGACGACTTCGATAAAACGGAGAGTGGCTCCGCAATAGACTTAGATCATCGTAGACCGTCTCCGGTTGCAAGTATTTTGGGCATGCCTGCGAAGCGTGCACAAGCTGCCCCGCAAAAGCCCCGCACGGATGCGCAGCGGAATCGCGAGCGTATTCCGGAAGTGGCGAAGGGAGCGTTTGCCCGGTCAGGCGCGAGCACCAGCTTGGAGGACGTTGCCAAACACGCCGGTGTGAAAGCGGGAATTTTGTATCGTCACTTTCCTGCGCGCGATACCCTTCTAGAGGCGGTCTGCCGGGCTGAGGTTCTAAAGCTAGCTGCGGCACAGCGGAATCTAACTCAGGAGCTGGCTCCGAAAGAAGCTTGGTGAGCCTGGATGTTGTTGTTCGTTGAGTCCATCGCGACGAAACAGATCATCGCGCCTGCACGGAACGCACTTGTCGGAGGTCCCTCGAAGGTGTATGAAACCTTCCGCGCTCAGATTACAAGGCCGGTTCACGCACTGGTGGAACGCGCCACCGAGGGCAGCGATATACGTATCGAAGCAGAAAGAGCGCCCGACGTAGGCTCGAGATTGACCCCCGCGCCGATGGCAACGGTCATTTTGCACCAGCCTGGTTGAAAGCCGCGTCGGACTCGGCCAGTTGCTCGCGCACCGCTTCGACCGTCAAGCGCGAACTCGGCAGGCCCAAGGTTGATCTTGATTGTGGCGAAGTGAATAGCACAACGGATTCCACTTTCCCAGGAATCTCATTCATTACCCCAACATATCTCCCGCCTCCTGTCTCGACGATCGAACACATTTCGGCTTCGCTCAAAGCCCCAGGCATATTGCTGCGCGTTTCGTCGTGCTGCCGCATATTCTTCCGGTTCAACTCTGTCGCCTTGTATTCGCTCGCCGGGGCCTCGAGTTCCGCCTCGTAGTGATTCACGCGCAGAATGTGCACAGAGGAGCGAGCATTCTTTCGTAAGGTCGTTCGCATCGCGGGCCTCAATCGGCTGTGTCGGCGAATCGATTCTGCGGGTAGCCAACTAAGTAAGTAATCCGGACGGGCAACAATCCTCCGATCTTTTCTCCGATCTCCCAGCGGTACCCGCGGGACTCAAGGCCGCTCGCCATCTCTCGTAATTCCTCCAGCGAGTACGCGCGCAAGCAGGAAATCAAACCGTCGAAAAAAAGAACGAACGGAATCACCGGAATCAAGTACGTCCACACCAGCCGCGACCAACGAAACGGGCGGCGGAAGGGCACGAATAGCCACGCGGCGATGGGAATCAACAACAGAGATAGCAACGTCAGCGTGTGGCGCGCGGGTGCCTCAAACACACCGATGGCCTGTCGCTTGTTGACACTATCCTGCAGCAGGCCGCGCGCCTCGTCGGGGTTCAAATGATGAAAGGATGAAAACAGCGTCCTGAATCCGCGCAGGTATCTCGGGATCTGAGTTGCATCAATCGAGTCGCTGAGAAAGTGAATGCGTTTTGCGGTCGGAGACTCCCTATCCTGAAGTTTGGTTGTGCTCGGAAACTTGTCAGTCAGCAGAACTTCGAGCGGCGCCGCTCCCTGCATTTCAAAATGACGCACCAGGGATGGCCACGGCCCGCCCGCCCCCGAACACAGATCCACCACGCGCTCAGAGCCACTCTCCTCCAGCCGACTCCGCAGCAGTGTCGCGATCGGCTGATAGGTATTGGTGACTTCCAATATCATTTGCAGCGAGTCCACGAATTGATCCCGCAGAAATTGCGGGAACCACGGCTGTTCGTGAATCTCAAAGAGTCGTGCAATTGGCACCGACATCTCCTCTCGGACTGCCATCCACGGCAGCCACGCGTTGCCGATATCGCGCAGCAACCCGCCAGCACTGTCGTAACCCGCGGAGTCTGCGGCCCGCTGCTGGGGACGGGCCGCAGTTCCGTCGCGGGGACTAAAACGTTACCGATGCTTTTATTTGAATGATCCGGACGGAAGCATCGCCGCCGAGGCCCGAGCCAAGAATGCTGGTCGGCTCACTGACGGCCGAGGCGATGGATCCGAGCGCTCCAGTCAAATTGTTGTTCGGTTGACTAAAGTTCGGGTGATTGAACAAATTGAAGAACTGAAAGGCCAGCCCGAATTGACCCTTTTCCCAGTGAGGGATTTGCGTCTGCTTCTGGACCGTGAAGTCGGTGTTCCAGTAGCCGGGTCCCCGGAATTTATTGCGCAGGCCGCCAATGAAGTTCGTCTCCATCGTCGAACCAACGAACTGAGTGGTGGCAAGGCAGGGCATCACACCGCTCGCTGCGCCTTCTCCGCAACTAGCTACCGGTCCGCCGAGGAACTGTGGCAGCACCGCACCGCCAAACCCCTGCCCGGACAGAAGACCGTCCAGCCCTCCATCCACCACGGAGTAAGGAAGACCGCTACGGACGAAAACTGTCCCGGCCACCTGCCATCCGTCCACGAGCGGCGCCCAGCCGTGGCCCCTTAAAGCGCGACGGAGAGGCATATCCCAAACGTAGCTCGAGCTGAAGTAGTGGCGGACGTCGTAATCGGAGGGTCCGTAGTTCTCTCGAGTGTTGAATGGGTTGATGGCGGTGGCAACGGAAATCGCAGAGAAGAAGACGTTCGGATTTCCGCCGTTGGATACATCGTCAAACGCGTGACTGTAGGTGTAGTTGGCCTGGAATACACCTTTCCCCCAGCCGCCGTTGATGTTGTGCTTGAAGGAGAACGTCACGCCTTCGTAGTTCGATATGCCGCCGGTGTCGAGCAGGCTCACGGTGCCGAATCGCGGATCGAACGGTTGAGCGGGAAGGCCGACGAATGCAGGGACGTTCTGGCAGGCGGTCCCAACAGCGCCCGGACTGCAAAATCCGTTTACGCCGTTGCGATCCACCAGATCGTGGATACTGTGATTTCCGTTATAGGCTACGTCAAAGGAACTGTTCTTGCCGATTCCCTGCTGGACCTCCAAACTCCATTTCTGGAACTGTGCAATCTTCGTCGTTCTGTTGGCGCTAAACAGACTGGGAGGCGCGAAGCCTGGAACATTCGCCTGGATTTGCGCCAACGTTTCGTTGTTCTTGAAACCGTTGATCAAGCCCACGTTGTCGGCGGCCGCCTGAGCGAACAAGTTGCCTCCGTTGAGGGTTTCGCCCGGAGCGATGTTGCTTCCACTGACGAAAAACGTATTCACTCCGGGCGCGTTGGACGCAAAGTTGTCCGTGAACACGGCGGGGAAGGCGTCGTTGAAAAGTCCGATTCCTCCGCGGACCACCGTGCTGTGCGAGCCAGACGGCGACCACGCGAAGCCGAAGCGAGGCTGCCAGAGAATCGAGCTCAAACCTTGCAGTTCCTGGTGCAATCCCTGCAACACATCGGTGCTGAACGGCGCGTTGACGTTGTTGTCGGCCATAAGAAACGGTTCGTTCAGGCGATTAAAGCAATTGGTCTGGCAGACGGGGTTGGATTCGTGCTCGACCCGCAGAGCGAAGGTGAGCGTGAGGTTCGGTTTAATTTTCCAGTCGTCCTCCCCGTAGAAGGCCAGCGTGTACAGGGCGATCGGCTGCTCCGGTGCTGTGGGGAAGCTTTGCTCCAGAACCGTACTCTTGCCGCCGACTGCCGGGTCCACGCCGCCGTTAAAGAATGCCGCGACCGAATTGGGCGTCACCAGCCCGCTCGTGAATTCGCCGAAGTCCTGATCGCTCACATCGTAGCGTAGAAACTTGGTTCCGAATTTCAGAGTGTGATTGCCCAGCGTCTTCGAAAAGTCATCGCCGATCTGATACTGCGTGACGTTTCGTCCCTGCGGGAAGAACGCATCCCCCGCGCCACCGGCGCCAGCACCACCGATGTTGAACCACGGAATGTTGGCGTTCGCGAAGAATAGGGTGGTGGGAAACGCCGCCAGCGTTGCGGTGCGATCTGGGTTATTGAAGATCGCGCTGTACCACTGGCCGGACAGAATAAACTGGTTCACCATGCTCGAGCCAAACGTGTGTGTTTCATTCAATTGGCCCTGCCACTGCGGCTGGATGCTGGTAATGTTGAAAAGCGGACTGATCGGGTCTGTGTCAGACGCTTGATTGCCTTTGTCGTAAAGAACGCGCAGAAAGACGCGGTCGTTTGCGGTAGCGTTGAAATCCACCCGGCCGGAATACAGCGCTTCGGTTGTGAGGTTGTTATCCGCCGCCTGAAAGAACGACGAGCAAGCGACCCCAGGTCCAAGGCCCGTGAAGCCGTTGCATCCCAGCGGGTCGGTGGACAAAGGTCCGGCGCCCGGGACGGCCTTGTTTGCACCCTTGGCGTTATTGTAGAGATTGAACAGGTTTTGGTAGAAATTCACGGTTGCTGAATTGGCGGCGAAACCCCGGTTGTTCTCTAGATTAGCAATGGTTGCGGTCTGGAACGCTTGACTGGGAAACGCGACTGCCGTGCTTACGGGAATGACCACTCGCAGACCTTCGGTATTGAAAAAGAAGAACAACTTATCCTTCTTGATCGGACCCCCGATGGAACCGGCCCACTGGTTGGCGTTGCTGAAGTTCTTCGGATCGCCCGCATGATTCAGGAACCAATCGTTCGCATTGAAAGAGCTGCCATTCCAGTAGTAGACCGCGTTGCCGTGAAATTCATTACTGCCGGACTTTGTGACGTAACTGACGGTGGCTCCTGCCAGGCTGCCGTATTCTCCCGAATACCCGCTGCTTACAATGGTGCTCTCTTGGATGTCGTTTGCGCCGAGAAGCAGGTTCGTGGCGCCGGAGTTATTCAGATTGAGGAAGGGATCGTTGTCATCCATTCCATCGAGAGTGAACAGGTTCGACGCGGCACCCACGCCATGATCGGAGAAGTTGCCCAATCCACCCGCGGTGTTCATCACCAGGCCCGGAGCTGTCTGAACAATGGCGGTGAGGTCATTGCCGGGGTTCGGCGTTTCGCTGAGCTGCTGCTGATTAAAAGTAGTCGCGACGTTTCCATTTTCTGTTTGCAGCAGCGGCTCCGCTTCACCTTCGACGTTCACAGTCACCGAGGCGGAGCCGATCATGAGCTGTATATCCCCCGTGGTGACCTGTCCGAGCGCGACGGTCAATGTCTTTTTCGTTTCCTCGAAACCGGAGGACCTCACAGAGACCGCATAACTGCTGGGATTCAAGAGTTGGAAATGGTAGATGCCATCCTTGTTGGTCTCGGTGGTCTGCGAGGTTCCTTTTGCAATATCCCGAACCGTGACCTTTGCGGCCGCCACCACCGCACCTGACGGATCCGTCACGATCCCGGTGATTTCGCCGGTGGTCTGAGTCTGCGCGCGAAGTTGCAGCGCGCAAGACGCCACCGCTAGCAGCATCGCAAAGCTCAGCAAGCCCCATCTTTTGAGATTCATTGTTTTTCACGCTCCCGGTAATTTGTGATTCTTCCCGCACCATCGGCCGCGAGATCAGACCGCCCGTTCCAGAGAGACCTGTTCCTGCGTACGAACACACCCGTACCCAATGTCTGTCTACAGTTTTTGTTTCCTACACCTGACGGGCTACGCTCGGGTCTCGCACCATTTAGCGCCCCGGGCCTGAAAAACTTCGAGCAACTCAGGTGACTGCAACACTTCCCTCCCCGAAGATCGAATCTCATCTGCACTTCACGCTGCGCGGAGTGCCAATCGTTCAGGCCTCGGCGTAATCGAACGTATATTTCAGCCGGCGTGCCGCCAGCGCGCGGGCGCTCGATTTACCGCGCCGATGCGTGCCGTCCTCAACTGTTGGTTGCAGCAGCTCGCGCAGCCGAACGCGCGCCTTGTGCACCTGCGATTTCGAATTTCCCGCCGTGCATCCGAAAATCCCGGCAATCTCATCGTGGTTGTATCCTTGAACGTCGTGAAGGATGAACATCGCTTTGTAGCCGGGCGGCAACTCGTTGATTACCGTTTCCAGCCTCATGCGGTCGACGACGCCATCGAGTCGCAGGTCAGGTCCGCCAAATTCCTTCGGCGGTGTGCTGGACCCCTCTTCGGGATCCGTGATCGCCTCCAAGGATTGACTCGCGATGTTCCTCTTGCGGAATCGCATCAGCACGATATTCACGGACATCCGATGCAACCAGGTGGAAAAGGCCGATTCGCCGCGATACATGTTGATCTTCCGGAACAATTGCAGAAAGACCTCCTGCGTCAGATCTTCAGCCTCGCTTCGGTCGTTCACCATGCGCAGGCAGAGGGCGTAAACCTTGCGGCTGTGCAATCGGTAAATTCGTTCGAACGCAGCGACATCGCCCTGTTGAGCCAACCGCACGACATCCGCGTCAGTTAACTCTCGAAGTTCTCCTTGCCTTGTTGCGCTCACTTTGGTTCCCTTCAAATCTTTTCCTGCGCGTGCAGAGTTGCTGGCTATCAAGTTCGGCAGCGCCATTGAAGCCATTCCCGTGGTGCGAAGCCGCTGGCGCCAACCCGGCCGGCGGCGCTGGAATCTCACCGCCGACCAGTTGATGCCAGACATCATCACGACGTTACTTCCCCGCGAAGATGGTGACCTGCTTGGCGCTGGCGAGTTCCTTCTCCACCTGCTTCGGGTAGAGGAATTCGTGGCCAGTTGTTTCACCCGGATAGAACCAGGTCACGATCGCCTCCGGCTGCGCGGAGCCACGCTCCGCGAAACCAAATACCGTGTTGTCAGTTGCCTTGGAACGCTCGGCGTTAATTGTGAGGAGAGTGGCAACCAGCATGGTGCGATCGGCGTTGAAAATACGGACTTCAAAATGATCGTTAATCTCTTCTGGCAGCACAAACACGTACGTTCCCGCGGGCAGCACGCGTCCGGGAATCTGAACCGGCTGGCTGAAGGTAACTTTGGTTTCCTGGTTCGCCTGGTCTGCGTGTGCTGCAGGCAGCAGAGCCAGGAATGCAAGTACAAACAAGATGCTGGCAAAACTCTTTACGACCGTATTTCTCTTCATAACAGCTCCTTTTCGTAGTATTGCGCCGCCCACTGCTCGCAATTTATTTCCGTGCATTTGAATTAACTGCTGTGTCGAAGTTTTTATTCCACCAAAGTGATCCTTGGCAAAATCATCTTCAAAACGGTTACGAGAATTGGACGCGCTGATGCGCCGCCGCGTAACAGAAATGGATGTAAAGCTTTTGTCGCTGACATATCTCGAACATGTCTCACACGCGCCTGGGAACGACGTCTGAAAATCGGCAGAGAGCTGTGTGCGCGGAGTGGCGTGGACTTCAGGACCGGCACGGGGCGCATGTGCGGCACGATCTTCGAAGCTCAGTAAGATCCGTGAAAGGCAATATTATGATATGCGTAATAGATGTACGCATAAGGCGCGCGATGCCGTACCGGGGAAATCCGGAGAACATTCGCTCGGACAACGAGCCGAGTTCGTGGCCGAAGAGCTGCGGAGGTGGTTGGCGAAGGCGGGCACGGGGACGCGCCACATCGAACCAGAGACTCACAGGGAGAATGGCTACTGCGAAAGCTTCACCGGAAATCTGCGCGGCGAGTGCCTGACAAGGCCGGTGGAATTCAATTTCCAACATTTGGGTCCGAAGGGCCCTCACACAAATGGAGTGAACCCCTAAAGTGAGACAGCTGCATGATGCATACTTCGCGGAATGCGAAGTAACGCGCAAAAGAAAACGATGGGTCTTCGCCCGGAGCCGGCGTGGGTCGCAGGTTGCCATTTCTCCGCATCCAGCAGGCGCCATCGGGACTGGAATGCGAGTTGCCAGGGTTTTTGGCGCTTCGAAACCACCCTGCGATGCACGCATTCATCGCAACGTTGAGTTGAATTCGTGGCTTCCGCCGCCGTGCGGCATTGGCAAAAAAACGGAGAACTTGCTCTAAGGCCCTTCAGATGCGGGATGATATCCGTATCGTGGCGGAAAGCAGGGATCGAGGCGATCAATGATGAGATTTGGAAACAAAACCATTGCCGCGTTTAGCGGAATCATCACAGCAGCCGGCATTTTTGCATGCCAAATAATCGCGGCGGGAAACGGCTCGCCGAACACGCTGTCCTACTATGACCCGAGCCTCGTGAAAACGATGGATCGGTACGGCCCACTTTTCTCGCAGTACATTCCACGTTCCAATACCGAATCGGCCGCAGCTGGCGACTTCGTCGAAACGATTCAAGTTCCCGATGGGAGCGAAGTTCGAGTCCTGGTGAAAGCACCGGCTCCAGCCGAGCCTTCCAAGATTTTGAAACTGCCTCCCCCTAACTCGGGCCAAACGGCGAATGAATATTTTGCCAGCGCTATCAGCGAGGCGATTTCCGGCGGCTACGCAGCGCTGATTTTTCCAAAGGATGTGTATGAGTTTGTAACGCCAGCAACCTCAGGTGAAAGCCACTGGACGATTCAAGGAGCGAAAGATTTAGTCATTGATGGACAGGGTTCGACGCTTAATTTCGCTTCGCCTCGGTCTGCCGGCGTCACCATCTCCAACTCCCAGCGTATCATTATTAAGGGGTTCAATATTGATTGGCCCCACCCATTGATGGCCTCCATCGGGACGATTCTCTCCATCGACAAAAAGAGCAATCCCCGCACGATGAGAGTCCAGATTGGCGCGCAGTACACGGTCGATGCGAACACGCAAATCATCGCCCTTTCCCCCTGGGATGCCAAGACCGACCCGCGGAACCCGCATTTAGCGCTCAAGAATTACGATAAGGAGGAATATGTAACCAACCGGGGCACCACCTATGTGGGCCATAACACTTTCGAAGTCCCCTATTGGAACAACTACATTGAAGTCGGTGACGTCGTTTTAGTTCGCCATTTTGGCTGGAGTCCGTGGAAAAACGCGATACAAACCGGCGGAAGCAACGACCTCACCTTTGAAAATGTCAACGTCTACGCCAGTCCGTATTTGGGCTTTCTCCTATCCGGAGGCGGGGGATACCGGCTTTCCCACTGTAGCGTGACGCGGCTCAATGCGGCCCGGCTGATTTCGAGTTCCGCCGACGCCGTTCACATCGCCGACAATACCGGCGATATCGTGATTGAAGACAGCGCATTTGGCTACCAGGGCGACGATGGACTCAACATCCATGGCGCTGTCGGCGGCACCGCACAGCCGGGTCAGAATTTTCTGCATTGGACCGTGGCGGGCGAAGGTTCTTATGCGCCCTACGGCTGGGCCGCGAACGATCCGATCGGCTTCTTTGATGGCATGTTTGGGTTCTATGGCCTGACGCACTTCCAATCCTTGTCCCATCCTAAATCGGGTTTGCAGATCAACTTCACAGACAAGGCCCCACAGAACGTCACGCAGATCGGCGATCTCGCTCGGGTCGGTGCGCGCTTCGTGATTCGAAACAACACATTCTCCTATAACCGCGCGCGTGGGATCCTCCTGGAATCGTCGTTTGGCATCGTCGAACAAAATACCTTTACGGGGCAAACCGCACAGGGCATCCTGGTTGGCGCCGCTTCCGGGATGGAGGGCCCGGGCGTCCAGGACGTTATTTTTCGCGGCAATCATTTTTCGAATGTCGGCAGCTTTGCGACCACGCCACTTCCATCCAATGCACACCCGGGCAATGGAGCAGTGTTTGTGGCCGTACAAGGCCCGGGCGGCGACATAAAGTCGTCAAAGCCGGCCCAGGCGAACCTAATTTTTGACGCGAATATATTCAACGATCTGCAAGGGCCTGGGTTGTTCCTCGCGACAGCGAACAACATCGTGCTCGCCAACAATCAATTCATAAACACGAATCGATCGCCCCTGGAAAATGCCAAGATCGGCACGGCAAGCCTAGCCGGATCCATCGTCGTCACTCAGGCCCACAATGTATACATCGGAAGAAACTCCACGCAGGGAGCGACCACTGGACCCGTCTCGATCGACACACAGTCAACGGATGGGATAAGACACGAACTGCCGCCCTTCAGCAATCGATCGAACCAGGCCGGATCGCCTTAGTCATCGATTTCTCCTGGGGTGGCGCTGCCTGATATGGCGACAAGGAGCTGGCCATCTTGCGATGCGGCGTTCTGACCCAACCAGGCAGGTTGGCCTTGCGCCCGCTGAGATTCGGTGGTTGCTAGGAATGGAGCATCCCATGAAGAAATTCTTATCCGCCATCCTTTCACTCGGATGCGTGTTGGCAATGTCGTTCGGTCCGCCACAGGTGCAGGGCACGGACACTCCCTCCGCGAAAGTCCCAACATTGGAGATCGGTATCGATCGCTCCAACATGGCTACGGAATGGACGCTTTCGCCGCCCGCCGAACCCAACATTTATCCTTTCAACGGTCCTTACAACGGTGCCGGAGTCTTCGAAGCGCGTCGCGTCGCAATCTACGACGGCATCGCCAGGCTGCACCCGCAATGGTTTCGGGATGGGTTCGGTGCCGACACGACGGCGGACGCCGCGTTGTTCGTCGATGCCGTCACGCAAGTTCATGCGCGCAACATGAAGATGCTCGCAACCGTCGGCATCGCCGGCAGCGACTTCGATAAAAAGGATTACCTCAATCCCACGGTGAGCGGCTGCCAGTGGGGAACCTACCCGCTCAGCAAAATTAATCTTGTGAGTCTCGAGCATCGCCTGCGCACGCACTTCGATGCCGTAAAAAAGGCTGGCCTCCTGGTCGATGCCTTCGAAGTCGGGAACGAACTCGACCTGTATTGCAACAACGCCGATGTCCCAAAAACTTCGGAATTCGCGAAACACAACTGGAAGTGGTTTCTGACGCCCGAGCAAGACCACGCTTTTGCCGCAGGCTACGCGCCGTTTCTAAAAACCTTCGCCACCGTCATTCGGGAATATTTCCCCCACGCCAAAATCATCACCTGCGGCATGTCCAACCCCACCGGAAATTCCATGCCACTGATTCAGGCACTCGCCAATTTCCAGGACGCCTCGGGAAAGGCTTTCGATTACACTTCTCTGGTCGACGGCTACGGCAGCCACCTCTATCTCTCATCCGATACCACGCTCACCGCAGTCACGCACGCAACAGACGACCTGACCAGCCAGGCGGCCACTCTCCCGCACATTCAGGAAAAGCCCATCTGGATCACCGAGTGGAATGAGTCCGCCTCCGCGTTCTGGTCGAGCCACAAATGGTATTTTCAGCCAACCATCGTGGGACCGACCGTGATCGACATGAATAAAACCGATGCAAATCATGTCTATCCCGCCATGACCCGGCCACAAGTGATTGAAACTTTCATGGATCAAGTTATCAAGCATCTCCGCACGCAGCCGAATCCGGTGAACATCGGCTACCTCTTTTACTATTCCTACGATTCCGCCGGAAAATCCGATCTGTGCGACGCCACCGCCTTCAACACCAGTCGCGGCATCCAGGGCACCTGCTTCAACGGGGTGATCGATCCGATTACCGGCGATCTGCTGCCCGACGTCGTCGCCGCTCTGATGCGCCAGTCGCAGTTACAGCCAAGTGCGGACAATTCCGAAGCTGTTCCGGCGGAAACCGCCATTCCCGAAGATTTGCGGAATACCGGCCGCATCAATCCGCGACCCGCACAAACTTTTCGCGGATGGGGCATGTCTTTGGCGTGGGAAGCCAACGATCTCTACGGAGGCGGCCGGCAGCCGGCGCAAATCAAGGATCCCAGAATCCAGGACGAGTACATCGACCTGCTCTTTGGCGATCCCGCGAAGCGCTTGACCCTCGGTTTCACAGTTGCCCGCTACAACATTGGCGGAGGCGATGATCCCACGCATACCCACATGCGGCCCGACGCCCAGATGGAAGGCTACCAATCTGAGCCCGGCGCGCCGTTTGACTGGACGCGCGATGCGCCCCAACGGCGCATGCTCCAAGAAGCAAAGCAGCGGGGAGCGAACATCTTCGAAGCTGCGTCCTATTCTCCGCCGTATTGGATGACCGTAAGCGGTTGCACTTCCGGCAGCAGCGCCGAACACCAGGACAATCTTCGGTCAGAGATGCGGCAAAACTTCGTCAATTACCTGGCCACCGTCGTCGAACACTTTCGCGTAGCCGAAGGCATCCACTTCGAGAGCTTGGAGCCCTTCAACGAGCCGGACGGTGCGTGGTGGAAAGCCGGCGGTAGACAAGAGGGATACACAGTTCCCCCGGCCACCCAGAATGCCATCCTGCCCATGCTCGCGGAGCGCCTGAGGCGTGACCGAGTTGATACTTTCGTTGCCGGAGTGGACACCAACAATATTTCCAGCGCTGTCGCCACCACCGCACAGCTCGATGTCCCGGCGCTTTCCGCGCTGGGCCGGCTGAATACGCACGATTACCACCACACCGTGGGTGACCTTGCCAAACTAAAGGAGTACAAAACGCTGGCTCTGAAACTCCGCAAGCCGATCTGGATGAGCGAACTCGGCTGCTGCCAGTCCAACCAGAGCGACAATACCGAGATGTGGGGCGCCTTGTTCATGGCCGATTCCATTCGCATGGACTTGCGCGACATGGGCGTGGAATCCTGGGTGCTTTGGCAGCCCGACTGGAACGTCATCGCCTTCGATCCCAAGGGCGGCGAGCCGCAGCTGAAAAAACAGTATTACGCGCTGGCGCAGTACACGCGATTCATCCGGCCCGGCTTCCAGATCATTTCCGCGGGCGGAGCATACAACACGCTCGCCGTATACTCGCCCGCGTCCAAGCGCCTCGTGCTGGTCAGCACAAACTGGGAAGAGCCGGCGCTCAACGATCTCGACCTCTCGGCGTTTGCCGGACTTCCGGTGTCGGTCACAATTTACCGCACATCGGGCGATGCAGCCGTGAACCTGCAGCAGAACATGGTCAGCGTCTCCGCCGCGAGACACATCGTCGATCCGCTGCCGGTTCGCTCCATCACAACTTACGTCATCGACGGCGTTACGCCCCTCCCCAATACCCAGGGAAACGTGATGGAAGGCACCCACCAGATTATGTCGGTCGGGACCAATCTGTGTATGAACATCACTCGCAACTCGACGAAAAGCGGAGACGCCATCATTCCGTATTCCTGCGGCGGCGGCTTCAGCAACATGCAATTCAACTTTGTCGACCGCGGTGGCGGCTTCTATTCCATTCACACCGTGAATGGCGACACCAGCCTGTGCCTGAACATTTCGAACGGAACGGCCTCGCCCGGAGACGGCAAAAGCCCCGGCGCGCCTGGCAACCTGATCCAGTGGAATTGTGGCCGGTCGGCGATACCCGACAACGAACTCTTTTCCCTGGGCGATGACGGTGAAGGCCGCGTCAGAATTCGCGTCAAGAGCAGCGGCCTTTGTTTGGAGGATCCCGGGCGCGGAGGCACCATTCGTCAGAACCGGTGCAATGCCCCGTCTCTTAATCAGATGTTCATCTTGACCGACGAACGATGATGATTTCCCCTCTCTACTCTCAGCTGGACGCCCATGAAACTGTTATAGGTCCGGTCCATGCGGCCATCAACAATGCCGCGCCGCACGTGCGCATTCGATTCGCGCCGAAACGCGACACGGATTCCCGTCTGCTGCGGGAAGGACTGATCGATTTACAGATTCGCAAAGGTGGGCTATTTGCGTCGGAAGTGCGCACGCAGTTCCCCTTTCGCGACCAGGAGGTTGGAATCGCCCGTGTTGGATAGAATGTCAGCGGCAAGTGCCACAGATTTTTCCAAGAATCCTAGTGCACGGAGACCTTCCCACCCTTGCCTGGTTCATTCTTTTTCAGAAGGAACGAGCTGACAAACATGAGTGCCGAGCACATCGAAAGCAGCCAATACGCATCCACATAAGAGAGAACGGCGGCTTGGGACTGAAGCAAAGCGTACAGGCGGCCCAAGGCCTGTTGTTGAGCGGTGTGCGCGCTCAAGCCGACACGAGTCAGGCCCATCGAAAGCGCCGCGAGAGCGTTGCGAAATCGGCCGGAACCTGTGTATTCCGCCAAGACGGATTGGTGATACTGGCTTCGTCGAGCAATGAGCGTCGTGACAGCGGATGTCCCAACGCTTTGGCCAATGTTGCGCATAAAATTCATGAGCCCAGCGGCCGCGTTGGTTTTTTCGGCGGAGAGGCCGACGTATCCTGCGAGCGTAAGGGGAACGAATAGAAACGCCACGGGAATGTACTGCCATATTCGTAATAAGGTGGCCGAACGGAAACTCATAAGCAGGTCGATCTGCTTGGACGATGCATACATGCTGATTGCAAGAGTTATCCAACCAAAAGCGATGAGATAGCGCGCCTGAAATCTGGTGGTGAGTTTGCCAACCAGGGGCAGCACCACCAGCACCACCAGCGCCCCGGCTGAAAGAACCATCCCCGCCTTTTGTGCGCTATATCCCATGAGAGTCTGGAGGAGTTGCGGCATGAGTACTGTGGAACTGAATAACGCCATTCCCAACATCAGAAACATCAGACTGCTGGTCGCGAAGTTGAAGTTCTTGAACAAGCGCACATCAACGATGGGCTCTTTATGAAACCATTCCCAAATGATCAAAGTAACTAGGCCCGCGACGGCGATTATGACGAGGGTCGTAATGAAGTGAGATCCAAACCAGTCGTCTTCCTGTCCTTTGTCGAGGGCGATCTGCAAGGCCCCTACGCCGACGGTCAGGAGGGAAAATCCGATGAAGTCGAATCCGGAGAGATTCTTCTTGGTGCGGGCTAAGTAGGGCGGATCTTCGACCAGGCGATAAACGAGCAGCAGCGCCAGAGCGCCCACCGGAACGTTTATGTAGAAAACCCAGCGCCACGAGTAGCTATCGGTGATCCAGCCTCCCAGAGTTGGACCAATGGCAGGAGCACAGATGGCCGTGATTCCATAAAGCGCAAACGCTAGCCCTCGCTTCTCGGGAGGAAAGGTATCGCCCAAGATGGCCTGAGCCATCGGCTGCAAGCCTCCTCCGAATGCACCCTGCAGGACTCGAAACAGGAGAAGGAGCCCAAGGCTCGGCGCAATCCCACACAAAAACGAACTCACCGTGAAAAACACAATGCACGTCAAAAAGAACCTCTTTCGCCCAAGCCATCCGACCAGCCATCCACTTATCGGCAGAACGATTGCATTGGAGACTAGATAGCTGGTTAACACCCACGTGCTTTCGTCATTACTTGCGCCCAGATTGCCCGCGATGTGAGGCAATGCAACATTAGCGATGCTCGTGTCGAGCACTTCCATGAATGCCGCCAGCGAAACCGCGACCGCGATGATCCACGGGTTCCCTTTGGGCTGCCAGACATCCTCTGCCGAGGAACCAGATCCTGCGCCCGTCATCGGACCCTCACGTCCGGTTCAACGGACAAGCCGGGTTTCAACAACCCGTCTGCGTTGAACTCCTGCCCTGTAGCACGTTCAAAATCAATGCGCACCGGCACGCGCTGCACGACTTTCACGTAGTTTCCAGTGGCGTTCTCTGGAGGCAACAAACTGAAGACCGATCCTGTACCGCCGCCTATATTGGTAACGTGCGCTTTCCAAGTATGGCCGTAGGCGTCCAGCTTGATATCGACGGTTTGGCCAGGCCGCATGTGGGCAAGTTGCGTCTCCTTGAAGTTTGCCGTAACCCAGACATCGGCAAGCGGCACTACTTCGACCAATTCCTGTCCGACGCTGACGTTCTGGCCCACTTCGACTGACTTCTTTCCGACAATTCCTGTGACGGGAGACCGGATGACTGTGTATCCGAGGTTGAGCTCGGTTTGAGCGAGCTGCGCTTTCCGTTGCAGCACCTGTGCATCGGCTGCATCCGCCCTCGCACGGATCAGCGAAACTTGCTGCGGCGCGGTCTGAGCGCTCCGTAAATCATCGCTCGCCTGCAGGAGTTTCCCCTGCGCTTGGCGAACAGCTTGTTCGGCCGAGTTCACCAAGGCCGTGGCCGATGCTACGGCCGCTTTATTCGCCGCTGCTGCGGCTACCGCGGCGTCAAACTGCAGGTGCGAAATTTCCTCCTTTGCGACAAGTTTTTCATAGCGCGCGAGGTCCGCCGTGCTCTTCATCGAATTGGCTTCCGCTTGCTCCAAGGCCGCTTGAACAGACGCGAAATTCTGCTCGGCAGCCTTGAGTCCCGCCTCCGCGTTTGTAACCGCAGTTCCGGCTGATTCGAGGTTGCTGCGCGTGGCAACGGAAGTGATCGGTACGTTGTAGCGAGAACTTGCGGCGCTGGCCAGCGCGTCCGCCAGTGCTGCCTGGGCCTGCTGCACGGAGATCTCATAATCCTGAGAATCGATGGTCACCAGCACATCACCAGCCTGGACCAGCTGGCCCTCCATTACCGGGACTTTGAGCACGCATCCACTGATCCGCGCACTTAAGGGCATGATGTGGCCATCGACCTGTGCGTCATCGGTGCTTTCAAACACAAATGCGTCGCGGATGAAATGGACAGCACCTGCAACAACGACAAGAAGAATGATGAATCCGGCCAAGACCTTGCGCGGATGGTCCTGTAACGCGCGGCGAGCGCGGCTGCCCTGCGTGTCCTCTTTTTGAGTGTCCAAAACAGGCGTCTCAGATCGCTCTCTGCTCGGACTGC